>JGI24721J44947_10013122_pt1 | contig 10116 bp, 10 predicted proteins | sample YelNatPaOPGAMG01_FD_44947 | JGI IMG/M metagenome (IMG submission 44947) | reverse complement strand
TGCCATGCACCGCCATAATTTCCAACTAAGTGTTTGTATTTTTTGAATTGCGGATAAGCATTGGCCGGCAACATTTCGGAGTGCGTATATACATCAATTCCGGTGCCTTCGGTTTGATCCAACAACTCTTCCAGATCTTTCAAGTCGTGTCCGCTGATCAAAATGCCGGGATTCTTCCCTACCCCAATCTTCACTTGCGTTATTTCAGGATTTCCNTACTTGGAAGTATTTGCTTTATCCAGCAAAGCCATGCCTTTCACTCCATGTTCACCTGTTTTCAATACCCAATCTAACACGCTGTCCACCGTCATTTCNCGNGTNGTCATCACCAAAGCTTCTTCAATAAAGTCATATAATTCAGGNTCTTCATACCCAAGATTGAAAGCATGTTCCACATAGGCAGCCAATCCNTTCACACCATAAATCACGTATTGTTTCAACGAACGAATGTCTTCATTAGCATCCGTNGATAAAACGCCCACTTCAACCTCTTTNGCTTCAAAATCTTCCNTCGTCGTCCCAACCCAGTTAACCGCATCGTGATCAAAATGAACATTCTTCAGTTGGCTTTTCAACGTATCGCGCAAAGAAATGCCTTTTTTAATGGCATCAACAAACATGTCAGGATCAAAATTAGCATTGGTAATGGTCGAAAACAGTGAATTGACAATAAACTGATCTTCTTTCCGCGTATCGAGCCCTTTTTTACGCGCTTCAATGGCCACAAACGAAAGGCCTTTGCACACATAAACCAACAAATCTTGGAGGTTAGCAACTTCTTCTGTTTTTCCGCAAACGCCACGAATGGTACATCCGGTGTTCTTGGCAGCCTCTTGGCATTGATAACAAAACATTGACATAAGTATAAAAATTAAAAATTTGACTTGATTCGGCTTTAAACAATCAACATACAAAACATTCATTGTTTAGGCACAAAGGTAAGCCACCGAACGTGGCATAAACTGTAACATAGATTACACCCATGCACAATGATCGTTTCTTATCTATTGCCACTTACATCAAGCGACCATTGAGGCAGGTTACAGCATGACGTTTTGGTTGAAAGAGGAAAATCCGTTGGTCAAAACAATGCAAAAGGGAAACTCAAGATTGGTCTTCTTGTTGTATATTTGTGGAAAACAACCTATAAAAAGAACATACTACATGACCATGCTTATCAATGCCCTCCAAAAAAGCGCCCTTTTCAAAAATATTCCGATTGATCAGTTAGACAAGATTTTACAACCCTATCAATCTATGCTCTCGTTTCAAAAAAATGAGATTGTTGCTTTGCAAGGAGATCGATGTTCATCGCTCATGATGATTGCCGAGGGATCGGTACGTTGTGACATGACTGATCCCACGGGGAAAATGGTCACTATCGCCATCCTGAAAACCCCGGATATATTAGCACCGGCTTTTATCTATGCCACTCAGAATTTTTTCCCCATCAACATCACCGCACTCGAGCCTCTGACTGTTTTAACCATTAACAAAAACAATTTTAGTCGATTACTTCAGGAAAATGAAAAGATGTTGACCAACTATCTTCGCATGATTTCTGATCACACCAAATTTTTAACCGATAAAATTCGATTTTTAAAGTTTGGAACCATCAAAAGCAAATTAGCGCTTTTCTTTTTGGAAAAAATGAACAGCTATGGATCGGCTACTTTCGTCCTGTCCGAAAGTCAACAAGCGTTAGCTGACCTGCTTGGCGTTACCCGACCTGCTTTAGCCCGCACCATGAGCGAAATGATGGATGAAAAGTTGATTGTTGTTCAGAAAAAGCGCATTACGGTACTCGATCCGCCCTCATTGAAAAAACTTTGTTACTAAAAAAAGAGGCTGTCTCATCGGTTGAGCAGCCTCTTCTTTGCAATGTCAGTCGTTGAAAATTATTTCATAAACAACAATTCACGATATTTTGGCAATGGCCATATTTCATCGTCAATCACCTCTTCGAGTTTGTCAATGTGATACCGAATTTTGTCTAAATAAGGACGAACCGTGTTGCTGTAAGCAAAGGTTTTTTCTTCGATATTTTCAATGCTATTGGCCGTTTTCCGGGCTTCAATCATTTCATAGGTCATTGTTTTGATCGCTAAGATCCGCTCGCCGATTTCCCGAACTAAGTTTTTACTGTCAGCTGTTAATTTTTCAGCTTCCTGCGAATCAAAGACTTCTTTGATGCCACGTATGTTTTCAATCAATCGATTCTGATATTCAATAGCGATGGGCACAATGTGATTAATAGCCAAATCACCCAGCACGCGTGCTTCAATTTGTATTTTTTTGGTGAATTTTTCAAATTCGATTTCAACACGGCTATGCAGTTCCACCTCAGAAAAGACTCCCACACCGGTCAATAATTTGACGGCATCTTTTTCTAAATATTTTTTGATTGCATCAGGAGCAGAGGTAATATTGGTAAGACCACGACGCTTAGCCTCTTCAACCCACTCTGGCGAATAGCCGTCACCTTCAAACCGAATTGGTCGACTTTCGATGATCAATCGCTTCAATACTTGGAAAATAGCTTCATCCTTACCGATACCACGAGCAATTAATGCATCCACTTCATCCGCAAATTTAGTCAATTGATCTGCCATGACCGAATTGAGTGCCGTCATAGCTGCAGCGCAATTGGCCGAAGAACCTACGGCACGAAATTCAAAACGATTTCCGGTAAATGCAAATGGCGACGTGCGGTTTCGATCAGTACTGTCCAACACAATGTCAGGAATTCGACCAATGCCTAATTTCAACGCCGTCTTTTCTTCCGGTGACATGCGTGAATCNGATACTTTTTCAGCCAAATTATCCAACATATTGGTTAAATAAGAACCAAGAAAGACGGAAAGAATAGCCGGAGGTGCTTCGTTAGCGCCCAATCGATGTGAGTTTTCTGCGCTCATGATAGAAGCTCGCAGCAAATCCTGATTTTGATGAACCGCTTTCAGCGTATTGACAATGAAGGACAAAAACAAAAGATTGCCTTTCGGATTTTTTGCCGGACTGTACAGATTAACACCGGTATCGGTACTCAATGACCAGTTATTGTGTTTTCCCGANCCGTTGATTCCGGAAAAAGGTTTCTCATGTAGTAAAATGGCAAAATTATGTTTTGCAGCAATGTGTTTCATCAAATCCATTACCAACTGATTATGATCATTGGCTAAATTGGCTTCTTCAAAAATAGGAGCACATTCAAATTGGTTGGGAGCCACTTCGTTATGTCTGGTCTTTAAAGGAATGCCAAGTTTATGACCTTCCAATTCCAATTCACTCATGAAAGCCATGACGCGCGTTGGAATGGATGCAAAATAATGATCTTCCAATTGTTGATCTTTGGCCGAGGCGTGTCCCATCAGAGTACGTCCTGTCAAAGCTAAATCTGGACGTGCATTGTACAAAGCTTTATCCACTAAAAAGTATTCTTGTTCCCAACCCAAATTGGCATTGACTTTTTTGACATCCTTGTCAAAATACTGACAAACCCGAACAGCAGCTTTGTCAACAGCACTCAAAGCCGCAACAAAGGAGTTTTGTAGTCTAATGCCTCGCCGGTATAAGCAATAAATACGGTCGGAATACAAAGCGTATTTCCAATAATAAACGCCGGAGATGAAACATCCCAAGCGGTATATCCGCGTGCTTCAAAAGTGTTTCGAATGCCACCACTCGGGAAAGAAGAAGCATCCGGCTCNTGTTGTATNAGCAACTTGCCCGAAAAACGTTCTAACACTTCGTTGTTATCGCCAAAATCAAACATCCGTTCATGTTTTTCAGCCGTGATGTCATTGAGTGGCTGAAACCAGTGTGTGTAGTGNGTTGCCCCTCTTTCTTTAGCCCATTTGCTCATGCCGGTTGCCACTTGATCGGCAACCTTGCGATTGATGGAAGTCCCTTCTTCAATAGCTTCTACTACCGCTTCATAAGCCTCTTTTGAAAGATAGACTTGCATTTTTTTTCGATCAAAAACATTGATACCGTAAAANTCAGAAAGATTGGAGGGTGTTTCGACTTCACGAGGGGTTCGTGNTGTAAGCTCCTGCAGTGCGGAAAAACGTAATGTTGCCATAATCAAATCAAATTAATTTTTATACAAGGACAAATATAGAATATTAATTTGATACCTATTTATATTGGATGGCATTTTTGGATAAAATAATATTTAAATCAAATATTACCTCATTTTTTAGCATGTATTCTCATAATATGATGTGATTTTAATATAAAATACCCCTTTTTTTGTCAATTCATTTTTTTTCTGCAGATCTAAATTGAAATTTCCAGGCTCTTACAAAACGGATAGAAGATAAAAAAAGCGGAATTCCCATGAAAAAATAGAAAAATGACAAATCACTTAAAGGGAAAATACCACTTTTTCGAATCATCACCCCTAAAAAAATCATGATAGCCATCAAAAAATAGGATTTTAAGTTGAAGAATAAAAATACATTCGGCTTCTCCTTTTTCATGCCGGTTATGCGCAAAATGTGTTTCGATGAAATGCGGACAAAAAGAATTTGAAAAATAAAATGCCTCCAATGATCGAACCAATCAGCGCCATTTGCCATCCGTTAATCATCTGAAAATAGACAATACCTCTCCAAAACAAAATCAAGCCGGCCATCATCCATACAAAAGCTGCAACAATCAATAAATGCTTTTTCTCTGTGTTTAATCTGATTCGCTTCATTCAAGAGTGTAAATTGGAAATAAATTCAAGACAACAATTAGCGATCATTATCAATTTTATTGAGCCATGCAAAAATAGGCTTAAATTGATCAGAATGCAACGAATTAAATAAATAAAAGTAACTTTGCAAACAGTAATTTTCTGCTTTGATTGCATTCAATCCATTATTTTTCAATATGATACAAAATAAATTAAACATTGCGGTAGTAGCAGGAGGCGAACAATCTGAAGTGGTTGTTTCCATAAAAAGCGCTCAGGGAATTGTATCTTTTCTGGATAAACGTCTTTTCAATCCTTTCCTTGTGGTGATTGAAAAAAACAATTGGCATGTGGTTTTGGACAACGAAATTGAAGTGCCAATCGATAAAAATGACTTTTCTTTTGAACAAAATGGAAAAATGGTTCAATTTGACTGTGCATACATCACTATCCACGGAATTCCGGGTGAAGACGGCCGTTTGCAAGGTTATTTTGAAATGATTGACATGCCTTATACCTCCTGCAATGTACTTACTTCCGCTTTGACCTACAATAAATATTTTTGCAACCAGTTTTTGAAAAATTTCGATATTAACGTGGCCCCTTCGTTTCATTTATCGGCGAAAGATGACATCCACATCGAAAAAATAGGATCCAAAATCGGCTTTCCTTGTTTTGTAAAGCCAAATTTAGGAGGTTCAAGTTTTGGGGTGACTAAAGTTAAAACCACAACCGAACTCCCCGAAGCAATCCAAAAGGCATTCAAAGAATCTGATGAAATAATAATCGAACGTTTTTTGAATGGGGTAGAGGTGACCAACGGCATTTACAAAACCAAAAAGAAAACAGTGATTCTTCCCGTGACTGAAGTCGTACCAAAAAATGAATTCTTTGATTTTGATGCCAAATATAAAGGGCAGGTTGAAGAAATCACACCAGCACGCATTTCCGCACAATTGACCGAATCAATCCAACAAACATCCTCCAAAATTTATGACTTACTGAACTGTCACGGCATCATTCGGATCGATTACATCATTACCGATGGCAATCAAATCAATTTGCTTGAAGTCAACACCACACCGGGCATGACACCCACTAGCTTCATTCCACAGCAAATTCCGTATGCCGGACTTTCTGTCACAGAAGTTTTGACTGAAATCATTGAAGATTCCATTGAGAAAAAAAAATTTTAAAAGGCTTTTAAAACGCTTTTAAAAAATTACTCGGTATGAACATATCCATCAACTCCATTGACGAACTGCCTTCAGTGATAAAAGTGATTCTTTCACTTTTAAAATCACATCACATAGTGGCTTTTTACGGTTCCATGGGAGTAGGAAAAACAACATTGATCAACGCACTTTGCAAAGCGCTTGGGGTGACCGAAACCATCACTAGTCCGACATTTTCTATTGTCAATCAGTACGAAACAAATGATAATCATATCATATATCATTTTGATTTTTACCGAATTAATAAAATAGAAGAAGCGTTTGATTTTGGNTACGAAGATTATTTTTACAGCGAAAATTACTGTTTTATCGAATGGCCTGAAAAAATTGAATCGTTGCTGCCAATGAACACGCTGAAGGTTTATATGACTGAACAGGAAGACGGATCTCGCATAATTGATATTNNCGATCCGACATGATCAGGTGGTGGAAAGCCTCATTATTTGATATTTTTCAATGCATAAGTACGGTCATATAAAAACTTTCCGTAGCTTTTTGGATCTTTATAGTGCTGTTGCTCTTCCACTGAAATAGGTTCACCGATTCGAAATCGAATGACCTTGCCTTTTTTATTTACCACTTCATTGGAAATCATCATCGAACGAAGCAGCGGGTGAATTAATCCGGCTAATTGAAATATCCAACTGTTGTGACCATAAAAATAGATAGGAATGACAGGAAGATGAGCTTTTTGAATAAACTTAATCGACGATAACTGCCATTCACGATCTCTGATTTTCAATNTTTTATCAATATGTGAAACTTGACCTGAAGGAAAGAAAAAAAGAGGATGTCCTTCATCCAACCATTTCTTGGCTGTTCTTAAACCGGGAAGACTCGATTTATTGCTTGCACTTTTTATGGGATTGACAGGAATAAAATAGCCGGAAAGCGGTTTAATAAAACTCAAATAAAAATTGGTTAATCCTTTGATATCAGGACGGATATTTCGTAATAGCCGAATGATGGCCATTCCGTCAAAAGTGCCGTAAGGATGATTGGAAACGGTAATAAAATTTTTATATTCAACAAAATAACGGATATTTTCGGGATTTATCACCGAAGTGTCAACACCCAAGAGTCGCAGAATTTCATCCAAAAATTCATCATTCGTTTGAGTGTTTTGCTGCGCTATCAAACTGTAAGTATAAATTTTTTCTTGAGCCGTCAATTTATAAATGATTCGGGCTATTTTTCTACCAAATGACGATTCAAAAAAAGGAGATACCTGACAAAATTCGTTGAAACTGATCACTATACTTCCGGTTTTTTGTCCTCTTCAAAATTATCATCTTCGCCAAAAATCGATAACTGTCTTCTGAATATTTCTTCCAACGACAATTGAAATGTTTCCGTGTTAGCAACACCCGGTATGACGGCTAATTTATCTAAAATGAGACGAAGAAGATGACGATTGTCTTTGGCATAAATTTTTATGAACATAGCATATTTTCCAGTCGTGTAATGGCATTCAACAACTTCAGGAATTGCCTTGATGTGATCAACCACTTGTTGAAATTCAACATTGTTTTTTAATACAATCCCGATGTATGCACAAGTCTGATAACCCACTTTATATTGATCGATGACAAACTCAGAATTGCGAATAACTCCATGCTGCATCAATTTTTGAACACGTTGATGAATGGCTGCGCCTGATACATTGCATTCACGAGCAATTTCTAAAAATGGTGTTCTTGCATTTTGTGAAATAAAATGCAAAATTTTTCTATCTAACTTATCCAATATGTGTCCCATAACAAAGAGTATTAGTTTTTTGCAAATATACTTTATTTTGTGAATAAAACAATGTTTCACAAGCTATTTAATAACAAAAATAATTTGATTGTCGAAAAACTTGTTCATTGTTTGTTTATAAAAGAATAACTTTTAAGGGAAACCTATTGTTTTTTCATTTTATTTTTTTATGACATTTGGCGCTTCAATCTGCAAAAAAAAGTTTTCAAAATCTATTCTTGTCTCTTCAAATTTTTTTGAACATCTTGTTTTTGAAAAAAAAGAGTTTTCTTGCTAACTTTGTCACTTGTCCACAATTTGTTTATAACCTTTTTATCCATTCATAATAAAGTTGTTAGCTGTTTCATAACTTGTTTATAGATTCTTCAAAAAAGGATCAAATCATCAAATCGAAACGTTAATAAAAAGTTATGAGCATTTTCAACAGCCTATCATCATCAANAATTTCAAATAGATTTAATATAAAAATATGATTATAAAAGATAGTTGGTTGATAAGTGGTTTTGCCGACGAAAAAGTTTCTCCTTCTATTTCGTTGAGAGATGAAATAATTCGCTTGAAAAAAGAAAAGAAGGCTGTCATTTTAGCTCATTATTATCAACGTGATGAAATTCAAGATATTGCTGATTTTGTTGGTGATAGTTTGGNATTAGCGCAACAAGCATCTCAGGTTGAAGCCGATGTATTTGTCATGGCCGGAGTTTATTTTATGGCAGAAACAGTAAAAATATTGAATCCAGAGAAAAAGGTTTTGTTGCCCGATTTAAATGCCGGTTGTTCTCTCGCTGATAGTTGTCAGTACGACGATTTTAAGCGTTTTGTTGAAGCTCATCCCGATCATAAGGTGATTACCTATGTCAATTCATCCGCATTGGTAAAAACACTGTCTGATGTTGTAGTTACATCGAGTAATGCACGAAAAATAGTGGAAAGTTTTCCTGACGATCAGCCTTTAATTTTTGCTCCCGATCGTAATTTAGGAAATTACATCAATAGTGTAACCGGACGTAATATGCTTTTATGGAATGGTGCTTGTCATGTGCATGAACAATTTTCGTTGGAAAAAATGCTCGAATTGAAGAAAAAGTATCCAAATGCATTGATTTTGGCGCATCCTGAATGTCAAAGCGTTGTGCTTCAAGTTGCAGATTTTATTGGTTCTACTTTGGCACTTTTGAATTTTTCCAAAGAATCGAAAGCTATTCAATTTATCGTTGCAACCGAAAGTGGCATTATTCATGAAATGAGAAAAGTATCGCCGCAAAAAGAGTTTATTCCGGCTCCACCTGTTGATAGCACTTGCGGATGTAATGATTGTAATTTTATGAAATTAAATACATTGAAAAAACTCTATCTTTGTTTGAAATATGATTATCCTTTCGTAGAAGTGTATGAATCAGTCAGAGAAAAAGCAGAAATACCCATTCGCAGAATGTTAGAACTAAGTAATTAATTGAATGATGAGATACATAAAGCATTTTTTTATAGCCGCCCTTTTTCTTTTTCAAGTGGGATATTCCAATGGACAAACATTGGATGCACGATGGTTGCATAGTATAAATACTCATACAACTCCTTTTCTCAGTCACACAAGTACTTTTTTGTCCAATTCTACGGCTTATATTGCAGTTGGAGTACCCGTGATTTTATTAGGCGCAGGTTATCTCTCAAACGATCAAAAATTGACTGAAGGCGGTTGGTATGTTGGTTCTTCTTTAGTCATATCATCTATTTTTACGTTGTCGGCAAAATATATAGTGAACAGACCAAGACCTTATATCACTTATCCAAACTATTTTGATCCGAGAGGATTGGAAGGAAGTCCTTCTTTTCCTTCAGGACATACTTCGTTGGCATTTAGTACAGCTACTTCGTTGAGTTTATACAATCCCAAATGGTATGTTATTGTTCCATCTTTCACGTGGGCTGCAGCCGTTGGATATAGCAGATTGAATGAAGGAGTACATTATCCATCGGATGTTTTTGCAGGTGCACTGTTTGGAGCAGGTAGCGCATGGCTTACCTTCAAATTGAATCAATGGTTAAATCATCCCATTCAACGCGTTTCACGTCATACGCTCAAATGGGTTCATCATCATCATTCATGACAATGAGTTAGCGATGAACATCGATCCATTTATAAATCTTATCATTACGATGAAGTTTTTCTGTTACCGGTATTGAAAAATAATCTCCTTTGACTGCTTTTTCTGCCGGTAAGAGATTTATTCTTATTTCTGAAATTTTCTCTAAATGACTGCCGGTTGTCGATCCGATAAAAAGGAGTTCGTCGCCTACTTGTACTTCATTGGTTTCAATGTAACATTCGGCAACATTAATTTGATTGAAAAAATTGGTGACTTTACCAACGTATAATTTTCTTTTTGTTGCTTCTGACCCATAATTTTTACTCCATTCTCCAAGACGTTGACCCAGATA
>JGI24721J44947_10013121_pt1 | contig 10116 bp, 8 predicted proteins | sample YelNatPaOPGAMG01_FD_44947 | JGI IMG/M metagenome (IMG submission 44947) | reverse complement strand
GAGCTCGGCCGCATCAATGCGGCCGAGCTCGCCAGCGCCGCGAGCGTCGATAATGACCGCCGGTCCAACCATCATTGCCAGCGGCATGCGGTCAATTGTCGCCCCTTCGTCACGAAAGTGGAACGGAGCGTCTATATGCGTACCGGTCTGCGTGCCAATGTGCACATGACTCAGGTTGTAACCCTCGCGCTCCACCGTAGTCGCCGTGAAGATATGCGGTTGCGGGTCGCCCGGGTAAATTGGCGTCGCATTAGTCAGCGGGTGGGCGAGGTCAATGATGTGCGCGCTGCTCGTGCCGGGCGCGCTTGCACCAGTCATCCAGGCGGGCAGCTGTACGGTGTTCATGGTACCATCGTCAGCGCCAGCACTGCCTTCTCGGTATGCATACGGTTCTCTCCTTGATCCCAGAAGACGCAGTATGGGCTCTCGATGACCTCATCGACCATGTCCTCGCCGCGGTAACCCGGCAGACAGTGCATGTAAATCACGTCCGGCTTGGCCATCTTGATGACGTTCATGTTGACNTGGTAGGGGCGAAAGTCGATCAAGCGCTGCTCAAGGTTGTCAGTCGCCATGGAGTGCCACGTGTTGCCATAGATGACATCCGCGTCACTGGCCGCTTCCTCGAGGTTCTCGGTGAACACGATCTTGCTACCCGAGATCGCGGCCCACTCCTGTGCCTTGGCGAGCTGTTGCGGATCAGGATCGTAGCCTTTCGGACGCCCGGCGTAGAAATCGGCGCCCATCATCGCGCAGCCTACCATCAGCGAGTGAGCCACGTTCCAGATGTCGCCCAGGTAGCACACCTTGACGCCCTTGAAGCCGCCCTTCTTCTCCTTAATCGTCATCAAGTCGCACAGGCCTTGGCAGGGGTGGGTCAAGTTGGTGAGGGCGTTGATCACGGGGTTACGCATCCACTGCGCATACTCCTCGGCGATCTCCTGGCCGAAGGTGCGAATCACGAGGGCGTCGCAATANCGATCGATGATNCGCGCTGTGTCGCGGATAGGCTCGCCACGGCTCGTCTGCAGCTCGTCGGGACGCAAGAAGAAGCTTTGCGCGCCAAGCTGGGCGATGGCGGCCTGGAATGAGACCCGCGTACGCGTAGAGGGTTTCTCGAAGAGGACGGCTACCGTCTTGCCTCGCAGAGGCTCGAAGACTTCGCCTGTGGCCCGTTTGCGCTTNAGATCGATTGCGGTATCGATCAGGTAGCCGACTTCCTCCGGGGTGAAGTCAACCAACTTGAGAAAGTCTTTTCCTTGAAAGTGATGTCGCATGCTGCCTCCTTCGTGCAAGGTCAATGGGTGAGTCTCTCCGCGGAAATGGGCCGCATCTTCTCAGGGATCGCCGGAACCACTGAGTGGTTCGNCAACCTGACGTCTTGACAGGGTCGACACGCTGACCGGACGAGGTCGGTTGTGAGGGTCACCCTGACGTGAGCTGCACACTCTCCACGTTGTCGCCGCTCAGCGTAATGATGGCGCCTCGCAGCACGCCCTCGCCGTACTCGCTGCCGGGGTTAATGGCGACTGTGCGCCCGATTTTGGTTTCGCCACGCGATTCATGGATGTGTCCGTGCAGTGAGAGCAAAGGCTGGTACTTTTCGATGGCCTGGCGCACTGCTGTGCTGCCGGCACCGTACATTACTGGTGTACCTCCCGAAGTCACCACGCTTGGCGGATCGGTCGTCCAATCGAGTTTGGCGCAAGTATCCAGCGTTGAGTCGATCGGCGGCGCATGCAAGTTGAAAACTGCGCGTGTGAAATCGCTGACGCCACTCACCATCTGCTCGATGTGTTGGGCCAGCTCTTCCTCGGAAACCTCACGTGGCGTATGCCATGGGGTTGGGTTACTCAAGCCGAGGCTGAGCATGAAGTGTCCGTCGTCGTCGAGTTGCACGACTTTGTCTTCGCAGGCGACCACGCTGTCGCGGGCATGGCGAACGATAGCCTCGAGGACGTCTGTGGAGTCGTCATTGCCGCCCGTAACGAACATCCGGATGCCCGTGCCGGAAAGACGCTCCTCGGCGAGGTCGATCCAGGTTGCCAACCGCTCCGTCGCTAAGCGATGGTAGAGAGCGTCGACGCGTTCCGGATTGTGCGCCAGGTCTTCGTACTCTTCCGGGCTGACAACCTCGCTGTAGTAACCGAGTTTGGCAGCACGTTTGGCAAACTCGGTTACCTCCTCTTGCGAGTTGAGCTCGTGGGTTATGGCCTGGATGGTGGCGCGCCAGTGCCCGCCACCCAGGTCGAGGATCGGCACCACCATCTTGCCGGCGATGTCGCCGCCCAAGATGAGGGCGTTCACCCCGTAAAACTTGCCGGCGTTGACGAACTTGCGAAACGTCGTCTCGGAGCCGTGCACATCAGTCACGAAGAAGAGCTTCGTCGTCTGCGTCTTCGCTTTCTTACCGAACAGTGCCATCTGGCCTCTTTCTCATGCTTTCCTTCACGACGGCCGCGCCCCAATGCTGAAGTTGCGTTGAGCGCCTGCGTCGACGAGGGCTGTGCTTGCTCACTCCGTCACTCCTCCGGAATCTCCTTGAAGCTCAAAGACACGTCGATTCCACGGCGCCCTTGGATCCACTTGGCGACGTAGTACACGACAAGCCCGCTCAAGAACACGACGACGTTGAACACGATCATGCCATTGTGACCGCGCAACCCGGCGTTCGGGTCACGCAAGAACACCCATGCCATGAACGCTTGCGCAATGAAACTGAGGATCCCGATGATCGTGATCACTGGCACGCCAGCGATGCGTTGGTTGACTGCCGAAGTCTCGAAGACGTTGGGCAACCGATAGGGCAGCAGAGCGGCTGAAATGCTGATGAGCAAGAAGCTCAGGATGAACCCGAAAATGCCCACGAGCGTCGCGAAGAGGCTCGTGTAGACGTAGATGCCAAGAGCGATGATGCTCATCACGCCCATCGTCGTGAGAGCGTTAATGGGCATGTTGGTGGTCTTGTTGACCTGCTTGAACCACGAGGGGAACAGGCCGTCAATTGCGTAAGCAAGGATGTTGCGCGAACCGTTGAGGATCTGCCCCGGCAACCATGCGTAGCTCCAGAAGATGAAGCCGAACCCGATGAGGAAGGCGAGGACGATGTTGTTGGCCAGATACGAGGCGAGCTCGGTGAAAGTTGGTGTTGAATCTAGGCCGAGCCCCTTGGGGTCCGCCCATCCGAGCTGGGCGAGAAAGTTGTAACCGACAGCGCGGTCAACTGCCCAGACGCTGAAAAGCACACCGAGACCCACGATGAAGAGAGTCGCTGGCATCGACCAGAGTTGAAGCCGGCGTGCGTCTTTGACTTCGCTGCCGATGTAGGCGGACGAGCTCATGAAGGAGAGGTTCAGGTAGATCCACGTCATCACGAGCAGAGTCCAATAGAGTGAGAAGTGCGACAGACCTGTGTATCCAGCACTCTTGGCTGACTGGGCCACGTAGGCAGCCGGGTCAGCCTTGCCGGAGATGTGTGCAAGGTGACTGTTGAAGGCATGGATGATGTCGGCGTGATTGCCGTGGGCAAAGAAAACCGCGATCGTCAGTACAGTGCTCGCCGCGGCGAAAAGAATGAGGATGTTCTGAATGCGGAAGTACGTCTTTGTGCCGATGCTGAAGATGACTATCAGCGTCACAATGAGCACGACGCCGAGGATGAAAGTCCCGTTCTTGGTGGCAAACCAGTTGCCGACGCTGGTCAATCCGCTATGCCCGGTGTAGATGCCAAGCGTGCGGAAGAACGGCGCAAGGCCGTAGCGCGCTAGGAAAGCTGACGGTACGCCGCCGTAGAAGAACCACCACATGGTCATGTTGAAGTTACTCATCATGCCTAGCGCCGGACCCAACACACGGCTCACGTAGACGTAGTCGCCGCCCGACCGCGGCATTGCTGAGGCCAGGTACCCGTAGACCAGCGCCAGGGGCAAAATGGCGATGACGCAGATGACGGTCGCCCACATGAGGCTCGCGCCGGGATAAAAGGCGGGGCCGAGTAGGAACAGAAAGAGCAGCAGAAGGCCGATGCTGGTGAAGTTGATGTTGTAAGCGAGCACGTCCCACGTGCCCGCCGTGCGGATTAGGCCACTAGCTTTACGAACGAAAACGTCGGGTCGTTGCGTTGACTCTGGCATCTTCTCTACCCCCAGTCGAAAGTTCGCTTTCCCGTTTCAATCACTCTTGGCAGCGCTCTGAGCNGTCCCCGCGGAGACCATCAAGCAGAGAGAGTGAACAGCGCCGGCTGTTCCTGCCCTCCAACCACACGTTTCCCCCCACGACGCAAACAATGCCTGTTCACCTCACCTCACCTCACCTCACCTCACCTGACTCTCCATGTGCGGGACGCCATGTGTGTGGCAATCTCTCTTTCACAGTCTTTCGCGGCGGTCTGTGGCGTTCGTCACAACTGCCTCGCACGCAGCACCAGGGCAGCGGCACGCAAACTTGAGTGTGAACGAGGCCCGGTCTGCGGTAGGCCCATGAGTCCCGTCGGTGATCAGTCGTAGTCGCGCTAGGCACCTTCGCTCGCGTTAGAATTGCCTGATCTGTCGCTAAGGGAGCGTTTATCCGGAGCTCGCTGGCGATCACGCCTGCATGGTAGTCAGGCCTTTTGAGGTTGTCAAATATTTTGAATAACGCGTCTAACTAGGTACACTGATGCGAACGCTTGCGAGCAGGTTCGCCGGTTGCAGGTGGCGGACGGGTTCGTCTCATGTCTTGTAGTTAGGTTCAGCTGCGGTCCTGGGCTGGCGGGTCCTGCGCAAAGCAGGGCAGTTGACCCGGCTGAGAACGGGCCCAGGGGCAGGGATGGCCCACTTGTCAGCGCCGCGGACGGAATAGTGGACTGGGGGTCTCTCAATGAACGAACAGGCTGGCCTTGAGGTAATGAAAGCGATTGGTGAGCGCCTGAAGCGCTATCGCCTGGAGCGCGGTCTGAGCTTGCGCGAAGCTGCCTCAGCGGCTGGACTGTCGCCTTCGTTTGTGAGCATGGTCGAGCGTGGCGTAGCTGAGATCGCCGTCTCGCGGCTGATCCGGCTTGCCGACGTGTATGGAGTCGTGGTCGCCGATCTCATGGACGATGTCCACGAGCCGACGGTCGAGTTCGTGCCCGCTGCTCAGGCACACAACATTCCCCACCCGGTCGATGGCGTTGAGGTGAGTTACCTCTCGAGTCCGTCGTGGACGATGCAGCCGTTCCTCGTACGCTTGCGCCCCGGCGCCTCGCTCGAATCGTTGACGCACGCCACTGAAGAGTTCGTCCACTGCGTGCGTGGCACCCCGACGATGGTCGTCATGGGGCAAGTGAAGGAGATGCGGCCGGGCGACACGCTCGTGCTGCCGGCGCACTCTGAGCACACGTACATGAACGGTGGGTCCGAGGAAGCTGTCTTCGTCGGCGCTGTACGCCGTCCGGAGCACGGGGCTCCGCCGCCCACGCTACGCCCCCGTCGAGCGGCGAACAAACGGCGCGCTTCACGCCGCGCCACGTAGAGCGTCCCGCGGTTCGTTGCCCTGGTCAGTTCCCCTACGGAGTTCTCACGTTCAACGGACGGCGATCGTGGATCGGCTAGCGCTCTTGCCAAGCGACGGCACGGATGGGTGAGCCGTCCAGTCCTTTGAGACGGAGGGGCAAGAACGAGAAAGTGTACGTCTCGCCCGGCGTAAGCTGATCGAGCCCGCGCAGGTTTTCGACGATGAGAACGTCAGCGCCGAGCAAGATCTCGTGCACCAACGATGCCTCCCGGGGGGTCGAGTCAACGTTGAGCGCGTCGGTTGCGACGAGTCCGATGCCAGCGCTGACGAGCTCACGGGCCGCCGCCTCGGCCAGGAACGGATGCTCAAGGTAGCGTTCTGTGCCCCAGTAGCGGTCCCAGCCCGTGTGCAGAACGAGGGCTGCGCCGGAGGGGAGACCGCTCACGTAGGGTGAGAGGGCGCGCCAAGGGATCGCCTCGTCGCCGCCCATGCCGACGACGGGCACGACGACTCCCGGCAGCATGAACCGTTCCAACGGATAGCTGTCGATCGTCGCTCCACCAGGGATGAAGTGCGTGGCGGCGTCAATGTGCGTACCCGTGTGCGTGCCCAGGTGGAGCTCGCTGACCTGCCAAGGTGGTTCACTATTCGCCGCCGCGATGCGCGGCTCTGGGTCGCCGGGGTAGTAGGTCATGCCGTTCTCGATCGGCTGGCTTAAGTCGATGATCATCGTCGCTCCTTGCGCCTGAACGTTACTGTGTCAGGGTGCTTTCGCTGTAGCATAAACTCTCACAAACGACGCAGGTAGCGGAGTAAACATGACGATCACGCGGCGCACCACAGTGCACTCCCTGCTGAAGGAGTATCCCTTCCTCAACGAGTACCTCGCTCATTACCACCCCGGGTTCGAAAAGCTCGCTCACCCTGTGCTAGGGCGGGCGATGGCCCGGGTGGCCACGATGGACCGCGTCGCCGCTCTCGCCGGAACACCGGTGGCCACGCTTCTGAACGACATCGCGACGGAAGTGCGACGCGTGACCGGTGTGGCGCCCCCGATCGACGCGGCGGACGCTGCGGCTGGCGCAGCGCCGCAGTCCGTCGCTACGTCTCAGGATGCCGGCGTTGCGCTTGACGCAACCGCCCGCCAGGAGATCTTGAAGGAAATCATTCGTGACCTGCATGCCGGCCACGACATGGAGGAGCTCAAGCGGCGGTTCGCGGCTCTGATCGAAGATGTCGACGCGACTGAGATCGCCGCGATGGAGCAGCGCCTCATCGAGGAGGGCATGTCGGAGCAAGAGGTGAAGCGCTTGTGCGACGTGCACGTGCAGGTGTTCGCTGAGGCGCTAGACGAGCATGAGCAAGTGAGGGCGCCCGCCGGTCACCCTCTCGACACGTTCATGCGCGAGAATCGTGCCCTACGCGAGGTCCTGCAGAGTCTCCGTAAGGTGCGTGAGCGGGTGGGTACGCCGCCGCGGCGAGACGAGTGGGAGCGCCTGGCGCCAGCCTTTCGCGCCGCGTTCGAGCGTGTGCGGGAGATCGAGAAGCACTACCTGCGCAAGGAGAACCAGCTCTTCCCATTCCTCGAACGTCACGGCATCGAAGGTCCTTCGAAGGTGATGTGGGCACTGCACGACGACGTTCGCGCGGCGCTCCGGGCGGTTCGTGCGGCGCTTGACCGAGACGATGCCGACGCCGTCGCCCAGCATACCGACGAATTGCTGACGCTGGCCGATGAGATGATCTACAAGGAAGAGAAGATCCTCTTCCCGATGGCGATGGAGTCGCTCTCCGACGATGAATGGGCGGAGATCCGTCGCGGTGAGCCCGAAATTGGCTATGCGCTCATCGGTGAGCCGTCCGGATGGCCCAACGTTCACTTGGAGCAACCAGCGCCAATGGGTGACGCCCCCCAGAGCGCTGCGGGTGGTGGCGCGGCCCTGGCAGGCGGCGCGGCCCTGGCAGGCGGCGCGACCTCTGCGCCTCCCGAACGGGCGGTAGGCGCCCGGAGCGACGGAACGTTGGCTCTCGCGACGGGCGCTTTGACGGCCGAAGAAGTGAACCTCATCCTGCGCCTGCTCCCTGTCGACATCACCTACGTCGACGAGANCGACCAGGTGCGCTACTACTCCGAGGGTGAGCGGGTTTTCCCACGCAGTCCCGGGATCATTGGTCGCAAAGTGCAGAACTGTCATCCGCCGGNGAGCGTGCAGAAGGTTCAGGAGATCCTCGACGCTTTCCGGGCGGGGCAGAAGGACGTCGCCGAGTTCTGGTTGGAGATCGAGGGAAAGTTCATCCACATTCGCTACTTCGCCGTGCGCGACAGCGATGGAACGTATCGCGGCACGCTCGAGATGGTGCAAGACGTCACCGGCATACGTGCCCTGCAAGGGCAGCGCCGCTTGGTCGACTGGTAGCTCGCTAACGGCGCACCNGCATTTCGCGGACCGATAATCCGACTACGGCGCGGGGCGACCGACGACGGCGCGGGGCGACGTGCCGGAGGGCGATCAGGTCGCCGCTCAGGCAACGGCGAGCTCATGCGCCAAGTCGAAGTAGCGGTCGTGCACGCCCTTGGTAATCTCCTCCGCTTCGGCTGATTCGTAGCGCCGCGTCAGCTCCTCCTGGTCAGCAGGCGAAAGAACGTGGCCGACCATGGGGAAGAGAACCTCGTTCTCGCGCACGGTGTGGCTGCGCATCAGCTCGAGGTACCGGGCCAAGTGGTCGGCCAGCTCCGGCACGGCAGTCCGGTCGCCTTTGTTGGCGCGCACGAAGGCGGCCTCGATGGCCTCAAGGCGCGAGCGAAACTCCTGGTGTTCTCGCCACAGCTCGGCGAGGATGCCTTCCTCGGCGCTCACGCCACGCTCCTTCAAGCGCGTGAAGAGCAGGTTCTCTTCCTTTGGGTCGTGACAAGCCGTGGCGAAGTAGCGGTAGAACTCGATGAGCTTGGCAACGGTGGCCGTGCGCAGCTGACCCGTCTCGCGCATCGCCTGAACCTCCCGCTCGGCTGCCGCCGTAGCAACAAGCACGATGCGGTGCTCCTTCAGGAGAACCTCGGTCGGACGATTAGCCAGTTGGTGTGCGAGCTCGTTGTACTTCTCGCGTACTCCGACCATGGTTTGCTCGCACTCCAGTGCGGCNAAGGCGGACTCAATCTCGACCTGGTCAAGATCGGTGAGCAACTGGTTGGCGAGAGGGAGGAGTATGTCGTTTTCTTTGCTCACGTGGGCGCGCATGAGCTTGAGGTAGTCATCGAGCATGCTTTCGAGCTGCGCGACGGGAACCGTCTTGCCAGCACGCCGGTCCCGCAGCCACTGGCTGATTTCTTTGATGCGTCGACGAAACTCCTCGTGTTCGCGCGTTAGCTCAGCGAGAATTCCGTGATCGGCAGGCAGGCCGCGGGTTGCCATGCGAGCGAAGATGAGGCTCTCTTCCTTGGGTTCATGGCATGCCCTGGTGAAGTAGTGGAAGAAGTCGACGATTGTCTCCACGACCTCAAACCGGCACTCGCCCGTGTCGTGCATGAACCTGACTTCGTGTTCGGCAGCTCGTGTGACGGCCAGTTCCAGGTTGTGTTCCTCGCGGAGCGTGTCAGTTGGTTTCATGGCTGGCCTCCCGTGGCGCATTTATGCGGGCCAAGAAATGACCTAGTTAGGCTCTCTTGTGAGCGGCGGGCGCCGTTGCAGGGACTTTTCCCGCGGCGCCTGTGAAACTGGGCACAAAGTCAGGCATTAAAACGACCATCTCCATACGAAGCGTTCGATATAAGGATACCCCGCTGTCGACTCCTGAATCATTGCCGACGTCCAGAATCGCTGCTGCCGGACAGGGCGAGAGAGTGTTGAGGATATACCCCTATGGGTATAAACTACTTGCGCAGCAATTCACAACTGGCCGGGACGTACAGGCGAATGCCTGAGCAGTCTCAGCGACGAGAGCCGCTTGATCCGGTAGGCCGGTGCGCTATGGTCGACGTGGGTATGCTGCTGGTGTGATCGCGTGCGGCGCGATGAGCCGTACTACAACGAGCGGAGGATGTAGCTGATGGACATGAAGATTTACTTCCCGGGTGGGAAGCGCGTGTATGCCGACTACAGGGGTTTCACGATCGAGACTGACCAACCCGTGATGGGCGGCGGAGACGACTCGGCTCCTGCACCTTTCGATCTCTTCCTGGCTTCTATTGGTACGTGCGCGGGCATTTACGTGCTGGGGTTCCTTCAGCATCGCGGCTTGCCAACCGAGGGAGCCAGTCTGGAAATGTCGACCCACTACGATCGAGCGACCGGGTATGTCGACAAGATCGACATCCTGGTGCACCTGCCAGCCGGTTTCCCTGAGAAGTACCGGGCAGCGGTTATCAACGCCGTCAACCAGTGCGCGGTGAAGCGGCATATGCACCAGCCGCCCGAATTCGCTGTCACGACGGACATCCGTGAGATGGAGCCGGCGCAGCAGGCGGAATAATCGCCGGCAATACTCTCCGCCCGCGCGAACGAGTTCTGTGCCGCCTGCAATCCCAGAGCTTGTATGGATTCTCGGCGCGCGGGCGCGAGTCTGCCGATACTCTTGAGGTACACTCAGAGGCGTGAGTCGTGCCTTCGTCAAAGAGCCCGACGGAGGTGGGCCGCCTGAGGCTCTACC
>JGI24721J44947_10013113_pt1 | contig 10120 bp, 9 predicted proteins | sample YelNatPaOPGAMG01_FD_44947 | JGI IMG/M metagenome (IMG submission 44947) | reverse complement strand
CCACTCTTGAAAGTGCGGTGACAACATAAGGCAAGAGGAAAGGCAATTCATGAAAAGGAGAATACTATTCATATCCGTATGTGTAATGTTATTTCTAGGTTTACTAGTTTATTGGTATAAATCCAGTTCCTTGGGGACCAAACAGATCTCAGGCAAATTGGAACTTTTAAAACAATTTGGGAGTGCAGACGCATCTAAACCAGAGACGATAGGACTTATCAGTTCGTTCACCTTAGATAAAAATGAAAACCTTTACGTTGTTGATCCCGCTTTTGAGGATGTCAAAGAGTTTTCAGAAGACGGGAGGTTTATTAGAAGTTACGGTTATGGCGGTGGCAGTGGGCCCGGAGAATTCAGAGCCCCCAATGGGGCATTCGTCGACTCTGCTGGCAACGTTTATGTAATAGACGAAGCGAACTTAAACGTTACTGTTTTCGATTCCCTGAACCATCTCATTGCCACCTTGCATCTTCCTTTTATACCGGCTCAAGTGATTGCTATGGGGTTGACAAAAGTGGATATCTCAGGGTTCCCCTTCTTTTACAAGGGAGACTTGATCTCTCGTTACGATCTAACGCGAGAGAGTTCAGATAAGCCGGAAATGACTTATTGTCAGAGGCTAACTGGAAAGGATGCTGAAATTGGATTTCGCTCTGGGAACTCTGGACGTCTCCTTATAAGTCCTTTGGGCGACATATATTTCAGCTTCTTTTATCCTTATGTGATTAATAAGTATTCCCAGTCAGGAAAGCTCCTACTGTCAATACGAAGTGACCGTGAAATACCACCGGCTATCTTTAATCCTTCCACAAATATTGCACCAAGAATTTCAGGAATAAAGGAACTCGTGATCTTACCAAACGATACTATCATGGCCCTGTTCGATGAAGTTACAATGGGCAATCAACGGCAGTATTTCGACTTTTACGATGGAAAGACCGGATCGTTTCTTGGCTCGATCCCATGCAAAAAGTTGGGACTTGACAAGGTTAGGTTTATGAGAGCGGATCGACAAGGTAATATCTATATGGATATTGTAAATCCATATCCTCATATCATGAAGTATAGGTTGACCTTGAGGTTCCAATGAAAAACTTATGGGTATGTTTTTCAGTGATTCTCATTGTCATCTGCAACTCGGTCGTAGCGCAAAATCGGACTAAAGGGAGTCTTTCGTATCGTCAATTAACTCCTGACATTGCGTGGAGTCAAGTACTGGTAAATAAAAATCGGTGTTTTGTCGCAGGGTTTAAAAACGGCACCGGATACCTTTACGATTGTCATGGGAATTCATTAAGGATATTTCCAAATGTCGGGGACAAGAGTTTTGCTTTTCTGGGGAACGGGTTGGTTTATTTCGGCTCTCTTGGCATGTCAAATCCGACGGATTTAGTGAAGAATAAGATATTGATCTTCAATTTGAGTGGCAGGCTAGAGGACGCAATGGAAATTGGATCGCGTGGATACGTGACGAGTTATTGCTTTGCCGCGGGGAACTCGGGAAGAGTTGCATATGTCTCGATAAAACTAAATGAATTCATGGAAGGGAAGACAAAGGGAATTCAAGGCGGAATCTTTGCACAACAAGATTCAATTCCATTTGTTCGTTTTCGGTGTCCACAATCTCCACCGCCGACGCGCGTTGATCTGCCGATTGTGGCGGTAAGACAAAAAATCTATTTGGCATTTCAAAACGAGTACAAGATAGATGTGTATTCGAAGAATGGCAAGAGACTGTCAAGTATAACTAATCCAAATTTCAAACAGGAACCCTATTCAAAAGATGAGATTGGGTTATTATCCACGATGCAAAAGTCGGNTATCAAGCAAGGAGTTACTGGCCCACCAATTATAGGAAAAATAGATGTTACGAGTGATGGCACTATCCTAGTGACAAGGTGTCAGCGCCCCGGTGCCGCTAAATTGTTTGTTGACAAGTTTAACAGTGCTGGCAAATATACGAAGACCATTGAGCTTGAACTTGGGGACCACGAATCCTATATCGATGCAGGTTTGACACCTGACATGAGATACTATTGTCTGATTGCCGTTGGGAGGTCTGGTGGGTATAGATTGAGGACATACAGCCTGAAATACTGAGCGGATAAAATTGACAAAGGTTTCAAGATGACGATATCCCCGGTCATCTTAGACTCGAGCTATCGCGTTTCAAAATATGCTTTGTCTCTGGGTCTAGTGTGTTTTTTCTTCTCCGTATTTGTCCGATCAGATAATATATGGGGCGGCGATTTCTCAGCTAGACAGGTTTATCTTTATGCTGCCTGGGGTTTGCTCCTCATGATATTGAGTTTCACTTTGTTTTTGCATCGGAGGATGGCTAAGATCTCTTTAAATTCCATTGATATTCTTCTTGCTATGTTCTGGGGTTGGTGTTTCATTCGTTCATTCTCGACGGCTTCGGGGTTTTATTTCCATGAAAGACTTTTTGAACTATTTGCGCTGCTCATCTTCTATTTTGTGTCAAAAACATTAATCAATGATTCAATTACTGGAGGCAACTATTACATCCAAAGAATACTTACTCTGGGCGTATTATCCACTGGCATCCTCACAGCTATCCCAGGGGTCATTCAGGTCTTTCAGATGGACATGTCTGGTGCCGTTACACCCTATGGAATATTCGGAGGACTCAGCAATCCGGGTTTTTATGGGGGTTTTCTGGCCGTCATGGCACCCTTCAGTCTAGGCACTCATCTTTTTCCTTCCAACATCAACAATCGAGACAAAAGCCTTAAGTACCTTGCGCTTTCAGTCTTTTTTTCTTCGATATTCACTCTTCCTGCCACGTTATCTAGGGCAGCATGGGTAGCTGCTTCTGTTGGAATATTAATCCTGTCACTGGCTAAATGGAATCTGCTCAAAAGAGCCAAGGCTTTTCTTCGGTCAAAAGTAGCTCGCATAATCGCACTCCCCTCGATCGTGGCACTCTTAGTTCGGGTGATTTGCGCTATCTATTTCTTGAAGCCCGAGTCTGCGTTCGGTCGGCTTTTGGTTTGGAAAGTGACTCTATCTATGATAGAAATGCACCCTTTTGTTGGTGTAGGGTTCGACAGGTTCAAAGCTGCATACGAGAACTATCAGGCTAGTTATTTCTCGGCAGGCACGAGGTCTCTGCATGAGAGAATGGTGGCTGGGCATGTGCTCAATGCGTACAACGACCCTTTACAAATTTTCGCGGAGCTGGGCTTAATCGGTGGANTGATATTTATCTTAATTGTATGGAAAGTCGTGTCTATTATGATTAAGCGTGGAGACTCTACTGACCCAATTCTGTATCCATGCGGTGCATCTTTCCTAGCCTTCATTGCGCTATCACTTTTTGACTATCCGATGAGCATCTTGCCAACATTCATTCTCTTCTTCTTTTTCCTCGCCGGAGTATCTGCCTGCTATTCATCCAAACGTGACGTGCAATTCCGNTTACCTCTACCGTCTCAAAAAGCGATCTCGTTGATTCTGCTTTCTTTAGCAGTTGTTGTCGGTTACCATTCCAAGGTTCTGTACGCCGGATACCAAGATTGGCAGCATGCCTATGAGTCAACCATTGCAGGTGATTTTGCCGAGGCGCGAAGCCAATATCACAGGCTTCTACCGGTGTTTGGTCAGAACGGAGAATTCCTCTTCNTGTATGGCGCTTTACTAACCTTATCAAAGAAATACGACGAAGCTATACCCATTCTGGAAAAGGCAGAGAATAGCTACAACGACCCGAAGCTATGGTTGTCACTCGCAACTGTGCACGAAGCATTGGGAAACTTTCGACAAGCGGAGTTGGAACTTAAGAAGGCGAGCAACATCGAACCACACGAATTCTATCCTAGATATCTTCTGATGAAGTTATTGATTAGAGGTAGTCGTAATCTTGAAGCGATGTCGGTAGCAAGAGACATCCTGTCAATGCCGGTAAAGGTACCATCTCCGGCAGTTCAGCAGATAAAGCAGGAGGCAAGAAAAGTGGTACACTCGCCACAATCTGTTAAATGAAGTCAAGTATTTTGCTTAAATTATCCAGTAAGAAAGCCTAACTTTCTACTCGACTGGAACGCTGAGCAAATGAGGGTAAGTCGCATCGAACTTTTTCTATGGAGCTTTATGTTTATGATCAACGCCCTGATTGGATGCCTTGGAGATGAAACTTGCATAGATGACAGGCGCGTTGTAAGTAAGAGTCTTGAAGTGTCAGCACTCAATTTTGCCAGAACTGGGGTTAGCGATCCGTATTTCTGGGGCGGCAAGGGGCCCGATTCTTTTGACTGTTCGGGCCTTATCTCATGGTCATATATGACCGCCGATTCCTCGATTCTATTTGAAACTCAAGTGGAGGATCCCGTTTTCGGAAATGGGCTGTCACCTGATGTGGCGATGCAAGACCTTTATGATCGTAATATCCTGCATGTTGATCGATTTCGTGGAAGGTCTGGAGATATTGTTTTTATCACCCCTGACTCTGGTAGGATTTCTCATAGAGGGCTTTTTATAAAATGGATTGGTTCTGACAAGTTTAGCTTCATAAACGCCTCTCTTATTACGATAAGATGGTCATAGATAGCTTTTCAGCATCGGGGCTTGTCCGTGATCAGTGGCTTGACGGAATTCTACCCGAGAGCTTGGTAGTTCCGATATCGATAATTATTCCGTTTGCTGAGTTCGTTTTGGGGACAATGTTANTGATGANTTTTTATTCACGTNCGGCGAGTCTGTTGCTTTTAGTCATGGTGGTGACTTCTGCTGCCTTGTTAGGAGTNAANCGCTTTTCATATGGCGTGAGCAATTTCAAATATTTGTCAGGCGTTGCGCGAAGGAAATGTCGACCTTGTTTACTTTGCCTGAATGGTCTTTTCACCCTGGCGCTTTTAAACAATAGTTTGGGACTTCTTGGCGGTGAGACATAGAACAACTAACAATCAGGGGAGTTACCCCTGAGGAGTTTGGAAATGATGAGTAATAGTACACATCTCAAAACTTATCATGGAATGATTCCTTTATTATGCCACTTAGATTGAAAGTATTTAGATATCCGCTTGTCAGGCAATATGATCAAAGAGATTGCGGCCCTGCGGCGTTGCTGAGTGTATTAAGATACTATGGAGGTAATTCTCATCTTGCGCATTTGCGCGAACTATGTAATACAGGCTTGAATGGGACGACAATGCTGGACATGGTGAATGCAGCAAACAAATTAGGGTTTGAAGCTTACGGTGCAAGAGGGGAATATGATGAGCTGGCAAAGGAGAAGATGCCGTGCATTGCTCATGTTACACTTGAGAATTCGCTTTCTCATTTCGTTGTTATTTACAGAATAGAAAAGCATAAGATATACATTGCTGACCCGGCAAAGGGAAAATACTGGTTATCAAAAGAAAGATTTCTGAAGATCTGGGGAAGCAAAGCGGTGGTTTTATTAAGACCCCAAGAAAGCATATTCAAGCAGCCAGTTTCAAAATGGTACAAATGGACTCTTAGTTACCTTAGGAACGAAGAATCATGGATTTATCAATCATTGTTTTTGGGAATGATGTATGCTGCCTTAGGCCTTTTGACGGCTTTGTTTCTTCAACTAATTATTGACAAGTTCATACCTCAAAAGGAATACTCGAAGATTGTTTACAGCGCAATCTTTCTCTTCGCTGTGCTACTGTTAAGAGTTTTTGCCGGCTATTTTCAGCAGCGGTTTTTAATAGACTTAAACAAGGAGGTAAATCTTAAAATCAATGCGGATTTTCTCGATCACCTCTTCAGACTTTCGAAGAGGTTTTTTGACACCCGGAAGATCGGTGATGTCACTGCCAGAATGAATGATGCGGTCAGGATACAAAGAGCAATGCTTGAAGTTACTGGCACTACACTTGTTGACCTACTTATGATTTGTGGGTCTTTAGGGTTTATGTTTTACTTCTCCGCACGGCTGGCGCTGCTTTCACTAACACTTGAGCCCTCATACGGAATTGTGCTTTTTATGAATATTGACAGACTCAAAGGTCAACAGAATGAGGTAATGAAAGGGTATGCCGATGTGGAATCGATATTCATCAACAGTCTGAACGGGATTGGGGAAATCATCGGGTTCAATGCTGCAAACTTTTTCTCAACATTAAACAAACTCTTCTTTAAGCAATTTCAAGAGAGGGTTAAGAACCTTGGGATCACCCATTCAAGATTGAATCTGGTCACTGGTGCACTAGGAGGCTTGACCTTAATCGTGTTGTTAGCTTTCGGAGCCATCGAGGCAGTTTATGGGAAGGTATTGCTGGGCGAATTAATGGCAGCTTACTCACTCCTTGGAAACGTACTTCCGGCTGTGAATCGTCTTGTTAGCGCCGATATTGACATTCAAGAATCAGCCGTAGCGTCAACCCGTTTAATGGATATGATGCTTATCGAGAAAGAAAGGAACGACGGAAAACTTCCATTCAAAATGGGGGACAAAATCAGGATTGAAAATGGTTCGTTTTCATGGGACGGGAGGATTGATCTGTTTTCGGACCTAAATATNGACGTGGAGAGAGGGAGAATCACATCCCTTATAGGTAGAAGTGGTTCAGGAAAAACTACCTTGGTTCAGATCCTCCAAAGGAAATACTATCTTAGCAAGGGATTACTTTTAGTGGACGCCATCCCGGCTGAAAGTTTCGACCTGGTTGACTTCAGAAAAAATATAGGGGTCGTCCCGCAAAACATAATTGTGTTCAATGGAACAATCGCGGATAATATCCTCGTTGGCAGACCGGCAAATGGCCATTCGGACCTCATAAAGAGAATCACAGAATTAGGCTTTGATCAATTTATTCAGAGATTTGAGTATGGGATTTACACACAAATAGGAGAAGATGGTAGGCAGCTTTCAGGGGGTGAATTGCAGCTGTTGGCAATTTTGAGGGCCTTGTACGACAGTCCTGAAGTCTTGATCATCGATGAGGCGTTAAGCGGAATCGACCTTGAATTTGAATCCATTGTTTTCGATAAGATAAAAGAGTATTCCCTGGATCACGCGGTGCTACTAATTACTCACAATCTATATTCAATTATGAAGACAGATTACACATACATTCTTCAGGATGGGAAAATAATTCAGGAGGGAAAACCGGAAGAGTTAATGCGTCAAACGGGCTATTTCCATGCGTTGTGCAGTTCGATAAACTTTCCTTCAAAGTCGAGAAGGGAGACTGCGGTGAATGTCTGAAATTGTTGCCATTTCCACATCTTCAGGTAGAACTCAGAAAATAAAGACATGGCAGATGTTTGTCATACTTTGCCTGCTGAGTACACTCATCTCTTTTCTTTTCCAAAAGCTTATTTTAACAGAAAATCTTTTTTATTCGCTGTATTCATCGCAAATGGAAGATTACAGAATAGATCAGATATTCAATTTTATTAATCGAATACAAGCTTGGGGATACTTCTTGGCGCCTTTGATTATCTATCTAAGGCTAATGTTCATGTCTCTAGCTATTCAGCTACCTTTATTGATACAGTACGTAGACATCCCATTTAGAACAATTTTCAGGATAGTGACGGTCGCGTTTTTCGCCGTCATCGCTTCAGACTTAGCTAGATTTATTTACCTCTACAGCTTGCCTATGAACAAAATTAATAGAGAAACCCTCTCTTTTATCCCTTTATCCCTGTCAAGTTTCCTGAACGCATCGAGCTATTCTCAGGCAGCATATTCTTTTCTGAGTAAAATTAATATCTTTGAATTCTTGTGGCCTATATGGTCTAGCCAGGGTCCTGACATCTTAACCGGAATGGTTCGGGCACAGTTTGCTGTGCCCGAACCTCTACTATTCGGATGAACACTTGAGTTTTGTTAAATTGAAATATGGATGAAAAACATCGAGTTACAAGAAATAAGTAAGAAATACGGAGAGCTTGAAGTTCTCAACCGTATTTCTTTGAAGGTAGAACCACGTTGCTGCTATTGCTTGCTTGGTAAGAATGGCGCCGGCAAAAGCACCTTGTTGAACATTGTCAGTGATCTAATTCAGCCTGATTCAGGTGCGCTGACTGTTTTTGGTTATGATTATCAAAGGAATTCAACAGAAATCAAACGACTGATTGGAGTACTGCCAGAGCATCTTCCTCTGGTAGATGAGCTAACCGGTATGCAGTATCTTAATCTTGTGGGGCTATTTTATTCGATTGATTCGTACAAATTGAATGCCAGGATTGAAAGTCTTGTTTCGTATTTCTTCGAGGAAACAACTTTTCTTCAGAAACGCATTGAGAGCTACTCCAAGGGTATGAAAATGAAACTCGCCTTCTGTTCAGTTCTGTTACACAAACCGCAAGTGTTGATCTTAGACGAGCCGTTTAACGGTTGGGACCCGGTTTCCGTCAACCTTCTGATAGAGTTCCTAAATTCATTTCTGGGCGAAGATAGAATTATTCTCATGTCTTCACATGACTTACTCTATGTGGACAAAGTAGCTACTCACATAGGTGTTTTAGACAAGAGTAAATTGATATATAATTCTTCATTGCAGGACTTCAAATCTGGCGGTAAGTCAAAGATTGAGCAATCTTTGCTGAATATACTGCAGGTCGAGAGCAAGACAAAGAGCGACATAGCATGGGTATTCGAGAAATAGGACGTCTGCTNAAGTTCTTGGCTGGAGTGAGGTTTCGCAACTATTTCTCAGGTAAATGGAAGGCTTTCAAGTTTATAGCGATGACACTGCTATTCGTGAACGTTTTAATCTATATTTTTCTCAGTGATTTTCTAATCAGGGCGCAACTTCAAAACAAAATCCAAAAATTTGACNCGGTGAGCGTCATTACAATTTCTCTGATTCTTATGGTTTTGATAAAGGACAATTTACCTTCTTACAAACGTCACAGGAACATAGCCGCTCCCTTTTATCCCATCAACTACATGATCAGCAANCTGATAAGTATAATTTATGAATTGACATCTCCATTCTATGTATTTGTTGTCATTTACCTCGTGGGCCTTCATCTAGTGAACAGCTACTTCACGAGCGTTGATTTGTTATTAACCTTAAGTTTTGTGCTTTATTCATATTGCCTGGATAGATTAGTCAAAACATCAGTCGAGAGAAACTTTGACATAAGCCTCTTAATGCAGATTCTCAAAGTGATATTTCNAGTAATGCTGCTTGCCGGTTCAGTAACGACGATGATTTTTCACGCTTTGCCGAAACTGTACACAACCATAATCGTCGTCGGAATTACGCTCTTTATTTTTGGCAGAGCCGTTTCACAGAGAGGCGCTTACATAGCTTCGATTCATTCGCATGCCAGAATTAGAACGAACATCTATNTGAGCATGATAATGGGCAATGGAGCTTTGAGGTCTTCACTATTCTTTGCCTTCCTCTACAAGCTTATTATCTTGGGGGTCTTCACCCTTGTTTGGCAGGTGAAGCACAGGGCGTTTATGCCATGGATTTTTTATTGGCTCTTGATCTCGCCGGCAGGATTATTCTCNTATTTCTTGAACAACTTTATAGGGTTTGCTAGGGAGTTATTCCTTTCTTTTGAATTAAGTGGAAGCAAGATGTCCACTTTCTCGGGAATNTATTACAAGACTGCGATAGTCATTTTACCTACCGACATGGCCCTTTCACTACCGGCCTTGTTCATAAATGGCCAAATAAGGTTGGAGAGTTTGCTGTTCTATTTTGGATCATTCATTTCATTAACCGTTATCGGTCTAGTCCTTTCNTTCCGGTTTGCAAAGTCTATCCCCAAACGTATTACTCTCCAGTTATCCAATCAAAATGTGCCTGTGTCGTCGAATCTTATTTCCGGCTTGATAGTGGTTATTCTGTACTTTCTAATGAAGGAAGGTTTCGTTTTCGAAGTGGCGCTCCTATTCATGTCACTATTCTTCGTATTCGTCAGTCCGGTTTACCTGAATACTCTTAATGTTAGGCTGAGACATGAGGTGTATCAAAGATTGTTCCCGCGTTCCACGTAGTTTCGCGGCAATTCTATGTGCTCATTGACTATGAAACTGGTGAGTTTTAATTACAGAACATTTCAAGCCATTAATTTCGCGGGGATAAGGATTATTTTACTTACTATGACAATAGCAACTGAATTATGGTTTTGATTGGATTTGGATACAATTGAACAT
>JGI24721J44947_10013112_pt1 | contig 10121 bp, 8 predicted proteins | sample YelNatPaOPGAMG01_FD_44947 | JGI IMG/M metagenome (IMG submission 44947) | reverse complement strand
GCTTCAAGAGCCCATAATATGATAATCTTAGCTATATAATTAACCGCCACCTCAGAGGGGACATCAACGTTATATCTTTTTTTGTAGGCCTTCTTTGCTATTTCATTGTTTATTCGACCAGATACTTCGGGCAGCATCGAAAGGACCAAATCTTCCAGCTTGACTTTCCCAGCTTCTCTTAGTTTTTCTTCTATTAGCTGTAAATCTTCCTCTCGTAATATAACGTCCGCCTCTTTCCCACTCCTTTCTTCTTTGGCGATCTCCCAGTACGCGAATAATAATTCGTAGTCCGCTCCCAGCTTTCCAGAAGCAAATAAAGGAAGCCTTGACATTTCTCATCTTTCGCCGTTCTTTTTGATAAATGATATCTCTTAATCCTTATCAACTTAAGTGTTCCTTTTTTTGAATAATAAAATTGAAAGCACTAGAGCATTGGATCGATGGGCAATGCGAAAAGCAGGGGGTGTGCCTGTAGTTGCTATTAAACCTGAGGCACATCATCAATATGCCCAATATGCGGTTCAAAGCTTGTTGAGAACAGCTATAGGAAGCTGAAATGTATTAAATGCGGTTTCGAGGCTGATAGAGACACTGCAGCGATACTAAACATCGAGAAGAAGGCACATGAAAAGAAGGGGGGATCTCTGACCACCCCGACTGCTCCTCAAATGACAGATGTAATCCCGAACAGATGAGGAGAACCTATGCCCTTTAAGGCGGAGAGGAGGTCAGAGAAGGAGAACCTAGCCAAACTAGCCTTGTCATTAATTTTTTTAAGGTTCAACCAATATACTTTAGTTTGTTCATGCCGCGGTAGCTCAGCCTGGCCGGAGCGCCGGACTCATACGGGTCCTAATAAATAGGTCGCTCCCTGAGAAATCCGGAGGTCCCGGGTTCGAATCCCGGCCGCGGCACTATCTTTTTACAACTCCGAAAGCCTCACCTTTTAAGGCGCCGATGGACGGAAAGCATAAGAACTTCCTTTGTTTCAATTGCTTTCAATGATGAGTAAGATTAGAACTGTGCAAGGAACCAATGAATCGCTCGAGGGGAATCTTCACCCTAGACCTCCTCCTGCCTTAACTGAGAAAAAAACATAAACATAGGCCTACAGATGAAAGATTCACTCTATAANATGGTGTTTATAGCGTGATTTATAAATTCTGCTTGTTTTTATCAATGACTGAACAGACATGGTTGCTCTTAACTCCGCGACGGAATACGGGAAGCTCGTCCTTTATGGCAAAAGGAGGCAGAGAGATATAAAATCTGAAATGTGTAACNAGCTTTAATGGTGCTGGCGATGATGCTCGTTCAAATTGCTGGTAAGAAAAAATCAGGCAAAACTAAGCTAGCCGAATCCATTGTATCATACTTTTCTAAGAAATACAATGTTGCATTCATAAAACACATTCACCACGCCGGTGAACCTCTNGATAGAGTAGGTAGCGACACATATAGAGTTTCTGAAGCCGGAGCAAAAGTAGTAGTAGGGATTTCGCCGGACGGCTTCTTCCTTAAGAAGAAAATTAATGGAGAAAATTTTGACTATGCTTTGAGGGCTATAAGAGATCTTTATCCTGANTGCCAGCTTGCTATTATAGAAGGTTTTCATAATATGCTGGCNAATATGGAAAATATTACAAGAATATATGTGGCGCAGNGCGAAGACGACGCCCTCTCAGTNTCCCGCGAGTTTCCTCNACCATCCTTCATATANTGTGAAGTGTGCCNCTCAGAGAGCATCGGTGGGATAAAGGTCTTGAAAAGCGTCTCTGAGGTTACTGAACACATANCAAGATTATTAGAGAGCTCAAAAAGTACATTTTAGCTAACTATACATNTTTTTCGTATTTAAATCTCTTAAAAGTTTCAACGACTATATAGTCGTAACAAAATTATTCTATTTTTTAATATCCTCTTAGTTGATAGATTCCTTAGCCAAAGCATAAAAAAAGAANTAGCTTATAACAGGAAAACCTTCACACTTTTGTTCAAATAGAAAAAGGCAAATTGCTATAAATTTAGAATTTTTTTAAAAGCAACGTTAATAACGAAAGAAGAAAAANTTAAAAATATATAATTAATTAAATAAAATAATAAGANATAGAGAAGTTTATTTATGCGTTTTAGGTGAGCCTATTGGTCGATAGACTCGAAAGAATTAAGATGACGAGGAGAGATTTTATAAAAACCGCTGCTTTTACGGCAGCAGCTCTTTCTATACCAACCGGAGGACTGAAGCTGATAGAGAGCCTTGCTGAAACACAGACGGAGAGCAAAACTACCACCGTTGCCTCAGGCGTTACGCTTCCACAATATATACCTACCAATTGTGGTATGTGCGGTGGAGGGTGTGGCATAAAGGTCGGTGTAATCAATGGAAGGCCCGTGGGTGCAGTACCTATAGAGGGTCATCCGCAGCCAGGACTATGCGGACGCGCTGCATCGCTACCTTGGATCTACGATAATCCTCTTAGACTAAAGAAGCCAATGAAGAGAGTAGGGGAAAGAGGCGAAGGAAATTTCCAAGAAGTCAGTTGGGAACAAGCACTGAATGAGATAGCAGCGAAGCTAAAAGAAATCGTCTCTAAATATGGATATAAATCAATTGCCATAACATATCATGATGTGTGTAGCTATGAAACATCCATTTTTACATATCTCCTTGGAACCCCTAATGCCGTTCAACACGTGAGTACTTGCCATTTGGCCGGGAGCATAGCGAGAGCCAACGTATTGGGGGTTGCCGGTCCCACGCTTGTAGATCCTGATTATGAGAATGCTAGCTACTTGTTGCTAGTCGGGAGATCCCTAAGCACNGGGATAATGGGTCAAGTTAAAAGGGCTAGGTCAAACTCTAAGCTTAGGATCGTCGTTGTTGATCCGAGGATGCCGGAGCTATCCTTTGGCAACGCAGAGTGGATTCCTATAATTCCAGGGACAGACCCAGCTTTCGTGCTTTCTCTCATAAACGTGGTCATTGAGGAAGGCCTATATGATTCGCGCTTCCTCCAGAAGTATACAAACGCTCCATTCCTGATAAAGCAAGATGGGAAACCCTTAACCGAAGCAGACTTAAAAGATGGAGGAAGCCCAACTTTATATATGGTCTATGACTCATTAACTTCTTCTTTAGCTCCCTATAACAAGGCTTCACAGCCTGCCTTATCATATGAGGCAACAGTTACGTTGAAGGACGGTAGCACAGTAAACGTAAAAACAGCTTTTCAAATGCTCAGAGAGAGGGCTTCCCAGTACTCGCCGAGCGATGCTTCTAAGATAACTGGAGTCGACCCNGACACTATACGCAGAATCGCGAGAGAGTTCGCACTTTACCATGGGGTNGCAGATGACACTTGGTATGCAGCCAAAAACGGGAACGAATACGATGCTGTAAAAGGTTTGCTAATATTGAACGCTTTGGTAGGAAACATAGATGCCATCGGAGGGCTCGTCTTCCAGGAAGCTACAGGGTTCCCAAGTATGGTAACACTTGTACAGACCCCCGATGGAAAGACCGTTGCGAAGACCGTTTACGGCGCTACTATGCCGCAGGAAATGTTAGGGGATGCTACACAAAAGAGAGTGGATCAGCTGAAATACAAACTGACTCTCGGCACGTTCGATGCTGTGCTAGATGCTATATTGAAGGATGACCCATATCCTATAAGGGCCCTCTTCATCATAGGGACAACCCCAATCCTGAGGGATATGAACGCATCTAAGGTAATACAGGCATACAAGAAGCTTGACCTGGTAGTCTTCATTAACGTCCTATACCAAGATGATGCCGATTATGCCGACTACATACTTCCGGACACAATCTTCATGGAAAGGGAGGAGTTCATATCCACGAAATGGACTGCGCACGCAGCGGTTCAATTGAGCNGAAAGGTTGTAGAGCCACCTGAGGACAGCGATCCTAGAGAAGCCTTTTGGACCATGTTCGAAATCGCTAGGAGAGCCTTNCCCGAAAGGGCATATGCGCTGGGCTGGAAGGACGAATATAGCGATTACTCTAAATATGAAGAGGAATTCGCCCCCAAGGTCATCGATAGTAAGTTAACAGCTGTGGCCAATAAGTGGGGAATAGATAAGGATTACCTCCGGAGCAACCTCGAAAGCAATGGGTTCTTCATTCTTAAGAAGAAGAGCTACTACTCTAAGCCTTACAAGAGCAGCCTCGGCACTCCAAGCGGTTTGGTTGAGATATACCCGCTTTCTGCTCTGGCATCAGGGCTAGATCCTCTACCGAAGTATGTCCCACCCGTATATACGATCCCACGAAACCCGAATGAATTCTATTTGGTTAACAGCAAAAGTCCAATGGTGAGCGTAACTGCTACGATTCTAGAGCCAGCGAAATTCTTGGAGGACAGAACGATATGGATGAACCCCATTGATGCTGCTAGACTAGGGATAAGAGATGGGGATTTGGTACAGGTGGAGAGCCTAGACCTTCCAGGGATCAAGGCGGTGGCGGAGGTAAGGATAACCAACAGGGTAAGAGAAGGGGTTCTATATACCAGGGCCCAAACGGGAGGAAGGAGAGCTAGCAGGCTGGTCACGATGAAGCATTTCTCAACTGCTGGAATAAATCCTGACTACTTAGCAAAGGATGCGCCGCTGCCCATAATAGGTGCAGGAGCCACTAACAGCTCCGTTAGATTAACTAAACTATGATGAGGTGAGATCAGATGGTCAGGTATGGCTTTTTGTACGATGAGTCAAAGTGCATCGCTTGCCTGGCATGTGTGGTTGCCTGTTCCACGAACAATTATGAAGATCACATGTCAGAGAACATCCCCAACCCGTACTGGGGAACATTAGCGACTAATATCCGAGTGGTCCTAAAGGATCAGGGAAGACCCGAGCAATTGCTCCTTTCATGTCAGCAATGCGAGAGGGCCCCTTGCGTTGAAGTTTGCCCGACCGGAGCATCTTATATAAATAAGAGTACCGGACTGGTCGAAATAAACTATGAAAAGTGTATAGGTTGTAAAGCTTGCGTNACCGCTTGCCCGTATAACGCGAGATGGGTTGATCCCATAAAAATGCTGCCAATGAAGTGCATGGGAGAAGCTTGCAAGGCTAGGGTGGAAAAAGGCGAACAGCCATTCTGTGTAGCTGTTTGCCCCGCTGAAGCAAGGCTATTCGGTGACCTAGACGATCCCAACAGCGAGATCAGNAAAAAAATAGCTTCTACGAAAACTACGAGGCTCAAGGAGGCTCTTGGCACTGAGCCAAAGTTCTATATCGTTAGGGGGTGAAAAGGAATGAGAAGGAGCTTCGCAATAATATCGGTCCTCGTCGTCCTCATTTTGGGAGTTATCCTTGGAGCCATAGGTCTAAGCAAAAAGGAAGTCGGCGAAGTGTCCTGGGGAATATTGGTTCCCGGTTACATGTTCTTCGCTATGACTGCAGCNGGAGCAGCGTTAGTGACCTTANCGCCATCCCTATTTGGCTATGAGGGGGAGCAGTGGGGAGCTTAAGAGCCTCAGGAAGTTGGCTCTATGGTTCGCAGCTGGAACGCTGATCCCATCTTGGTTCCTCATTCTCTTAGACCTTTCTAGACCGGCCAAGTTCGTTGATATATTCATAGGGTTCAATCCAAGCTCTAGAATAGCTTGGATGGCAGCATTATACTCCATGACATTCGTAGTGCTGATCATCGAACTACTTTATGCCATAATAAAGGAGGAGAGAACAGCGGAAGGATTGACAGGCAAGTCAGCTTGGGTCATAACGTTAACTCTCATAGGCACGGTGGTGGAACTGATGCTAATATCCAACCTTTCACAAGTATTCGGCGTCATCCAAACCTTTCCAGCATGGCATGGAGCTTACCTTGTACCAATATTCATCGTTACCTCATTTATGTTAGGCGCATCCGGCATGGGGATATTTGTCGTTTTATCCATGAAGAACAGGGAGAAGGAAACAAAATTCGCCGCATCATATTATGGAAAAATGATCATCTCCAGCTCGCTTGTTCTAGCCTTGCTTCTTTTCTGGGCCATGCTATCGGCGTACTTCGACCCGGAGGCTTGGGCTTCGTTCAGCCAAATGTTAAAAGGAAGCTATTCAGCGATGTTCTGGTGTGCCGGGGTTCTTGGCTTCTTGATTTCTCCCACCGTTGCTGGAATAGCCGTAAGAAGGAAGAATACTACAGCGATTGTAGCTTCTTCTATAATNTCTCTGCTTTTCGGTTTCACAATCCTGTANTTGATCGTCGTTGTGCCGCAGACTGTGTATTTCGATGTTTTGGCTGGAGTGGTAAATGAAAGAGTTTATAGTATAGGGGCAGGAGAACTGCTCATCGCTGTCGGCGGACTGTTGATATGGCTTTCCTTAATTTCGCTCGGTTACCTTCTGTTGCCGCTTTTGCCTGAGGAGAGGGCCAAAAAACTTCTAATATTCAAATAATTTTTTTATAATTAATATTCTAAGGTAGAAGGAGCCTTAAGGCAACAACAACTCCTACGAAAACTATTGATAGTACTATTACAAATGTAGGGGTTACGGTGAATTTTGTATCAGTATCTTCATAGAAGCTTATTAACCCTGCAGCAGACATCAAACCGCTCGGCTTCTTTTTCTTTTCCTTTGACTTCGAAGACATCGCTCATCTGATTCTTAAATGCTACAGAGAGAGTAATAAACTATTCCTTGCCAGAACTGCGACTTCACGATATCGCGGAAATTTTAACGATCTTCTTAATTAAATTAAAAATTCTTTCCAATTTATTAACGAAAAAGTTTATATTTAATGATATTATATCCTAACAATACACAAAAAANTTTTAACAGGTGTATACGTTTGGTTCGAGAAAGAGGGATCTCTACTTCGGCAATAATAGGGATAGTAGTGGTTATATTGGTAATAGCAATTGCAGGGGCATACCTAGCTACTAGGGGAGGAGGTGCACCAGCGACTACAACAGCATCTCCTTCCACTACTACAACTGCACCTGCAACTACCACAACCACAACAACACAGCCCCCAGCATCGAAACAATATAAATTGGCAGCTATTTTCCCAGGAAGCGTTCAAGATGCTGATTTTAACACATTGGGATATCTGGCAGTGGTGAAAGCTGGATCCACATACGGAATAACGACTTCATATTCTGATAACGTTGCAGTGCCTGACGCAGCTAGAGTTCTTACGGAGTACATAAACCTAGGTTACAACATATTATGGGTTCATGGTGCTCAGTTTAATACGGCGGCATTGCAGCTCGCTGCTCAATATCCAAATGTAATCTTTATAGTAGAAACTGATGGTCCAATGGCTAACCAATCGAAGAACGTGTGGAATATAGATAGAAACTTCCCCACAGGGTTCTATGTATTGGGGGCAATAGCATCTCAGGTGACTAAGACTGGAAAGATAGGCTACTTGGGAGGACAAGATCTTCCATTTAGCGTCGCTGAAGTGAACGCAGTATTGATGGCCGTTAAAACATACAATTCAAGCGTCCAGGTCATAGCTAATTGGGTTGGCGACTTCAATGACCCGGTAAAAACAAGGAGCATAGCACAGAGCATGATATCTAGTGGCGTTGACGTGATCCTTTCTAGCGTTAACCTTGGGAATTACGGATTATTTGAAGCAGTAAAGAACACTTCCGTTCTAGTAACGGTTAAATATACAGATAAGTCCTCGTTTGCTCCTAACAACTACATAACGTCGTATATTCAAGATTATAGCGTTGCATTAAACTACATACTCGGGAAGATCATCAATAACAATCAGACGAGCGGTTATTACAAAATGCAATTTGGTCTTCCAGGAGACCCGAACACAGCTTGCTATATAGAACTACCTCTTAAGAATGTTCCTGCAAGTCTGAACAGCTTCGTCCAGAATATAACTAGTAAAATAATTAGTGGGGAGATCGTAGTTCCGTTCAATACCACGAGGCCTTGAATTCCGTATTTTTAAAAAATTTTTTAGATATTAAAAATCCTATGTAGTTAAAGTTCTGAGNCCTGCTGAAGCCATTGCTAGGAGCTCTAAGACGCTCAGCGCTCCCATAACGTTTTCTACAGATATCTCGACCGTTAGCCCATCTATCCTCTTAGCCCAGGGAAGATACTCAGCTACGTCTGCNTAACCAGTGCTGAGGAATGTAACCCTTAGATTCACCGGCTTCTCCACCGATACTAGTCTTGGTTCTCCTCTTTTTGCGCTTTCTATTGATTCAAGCGTCGCCTTTCTTAATGAACCAAGCAACTCATGCATTGACGAACTTACCGATGAGTACCTGCTGAGAGATCGCTTTAAAGGTAAAAATGTAGCCCATGGAGCGAACTTTNTGACCTCATTTTCAAGCGNTGCGTCCCCGGCCACCATAATTACAGGGATTTTAGCTTCACTTAAAGCAAGCATATTAATGAGGAATTCGCTACAAGTTGTGCCGTTTATCTCAACCCTCTGTATAGAGCTTCCGCTATAAGTATGATCAAAGGTGGCTAACCTCGTTCCAAAGCCCGCATGATATCCGATGAAAAGGGCTACAGAACTACCCTCAGCACCCGAGATCATCGACCTAATCCTAGGGTATCCCCTGACTAAAATTGTGCCTGATGGAAGTTCAAATGGATCTATGTTTACCATATCCCCATGACTGTCAGCGATTACTACCTCATTATATCCATTTTCTAGGAGAGCTTTCGAAACTTCAGCTACAATGGTAGTAGCTATTTTCCTGGCCTCAGACCATAAAGGTTTGTCTTGATACAAATGAGCCCTGCTCACGACATGAGGGAGACCTTCTAGGTCTACAGAAATAAATGCCTTGTTGTCAGCCAACGTGATATTCACCACAGCATAGAATATACTGTATTAGATTAAAATCGTTATGCCGTTTATTTTCCTAACTTGTCTCTTTCTAATAGGAGGTCTCTTGTTGCGTTACGCAATCTTATTATTTTTCTCAATTTACCTCTTTTTCGATTTTCTGAAACGAATATCTAAATAATAATATAAAATAATAATAAATCTACGCAGTGTACTAAGAGTAAACCGGTGATGCTTAAATGATTGAAAATCTTGGAGTGCTTATTGAAGAGGCGTTTGCAAGATTAGAAGGAAAGATTCATAGAACCCCGCTAGACTATAGCGCAACGTTTTCTAAAATCGTGAATGGCAATGTATTTTTAAAACTTGAGAATATGCAGAAAACAGGCTCATTTAAGGTAAGGGGAGCTCTCTTCAAAATAATGAGGAACCTTGATCGGGCCAAGGAAAAAGGCGTTGTCGCTGCTTCCAGCGGAAACCACGCCCAGGGGGTCGCTTACTCTTCACAGATGATGGGCATTGATGCTACAATTGTTATGCCGGAGGCAACTCCACCATTCAAGGTTAATGCTACGAGGTCTTATGGTGCAAAAGTCTTGCTTTATGGATCAGTATACGATGATGCGTATAACAAGGCACTTGAAATTTCGAGGGAAACGGGGGCGATGTTGGTACATCCGTTCAATGACTTGGAGATAATAGCTGGGCAGGGAACTATTGGGATGGAAATTCTGAAACAGCTACCCGATGTCAATGAGGTTGTTGTTCCAATAGGAGGTGGGGGGCTAATTTCGGGCATAGGAGCTGCGCTAAAGTTGAAAAACAGAAATATAAAGGTCGTAGGAGTAGAGCCTGAGTCCGCTCCAAAGTACAAAACATCGAAGGAAAGAGGAGAAATAGTGAGGATCGATCCGAAGCCTAGCTTGGCGGACGGAGTAATAACTAAGTCTGTGGGTAACTTGACCTTCGATATAATGAACGAGGTCGTTGATGATGTAGTAACTGTGGATGAGGATTCAATAGCGAGGGCAATATACCTGCTCATGGAGAGGACGAAATTGGTCGTAGAGGGGGCAGGAGCTTTGCCTCTTGCTGCGCTTCTCAATGGCGCTGTAGGGAAGGCTGGTCGGAACACGGTATTGGTGCTAAGCGGCGGCAACATTGATTTGACGACGCTTTACAGGATCATTCTAAGGGGTCTTTCAGCTGATGGTAGAATTGTGGAGATCAGCCTGATGCTAAAGGATTCACCTGGAGAACTCAAAAAAGTGCTCGATATTATATACAAGTTCAGGGGAAATATTATAGAAAT
>JGI24721J44947_10013103_pt1 | contig 10125 bp, 6 predicted proteins | sample YelNatPaOPGAMG01_FD_44947 | JGI IMG/M metagenome (IMG submission 44947) | reverse complement strand
TAGGTTTGATTTATTTTGAAAACAAAGATTTTGACTCAGCTATAGAATATATCAGTAAATCCTTAAATATAGAGCCGGCTTATCCCGAGGCTTTGTTGAACATGGGCTTAGTTTTAATGGCTAAAGGACATTTTGATGAAGCTCTTTACTATTTAAGAAAATCATTTCAGTTTAACCCAGAATGTGCTGAAACTTTAAAGAACATAGGGGCAATTCTTCAGGTGCAAGGTAATTACGACGAAGCAATAATAAATTATAAAAAGGCATTGGAAATAAATCCTGAATTATCGGATATATATAAAAATGTTGCCTATCTTTTCCGAGATAAAGGAATGCTCAATGAAGCAATAATCTTTTTTAAAAAAGCTCTCGAATATTATCCCGGAATTGCCGATATTCATAATAATCTTGGGTTGGCACTGAATGATATTGGAGAAATCGATGAAGCGATAGGATATTTAAGAAATGCCATAAAAATTAACCCGGGAAATCCAGAATTTTATAATAACCTCGGAGTCATACTCCGGGGGAAAGGGCTATTTGATGAAGCCATAGGATGTTTCACACAAGCTCTCATGCTTAACAACAGATTTCTGGAAGCTTACAATAATATCGCTGTATCGCTAAGAGAAAAAGGTCATATCGAAGAGGCAATATATTTTTTAAGAAAAGCTTTGGATATTAATCCTGATTTTGCATCTGCGCATTGGAATCTTGCACTTATTTTTCTTTTAACAGGAAACTATTCTGAAGGCTGGAAAGAATATAAATGGTTCTGGAAACTTAAAGACACAAATAATTTTAATTTTTCAAAACCTCTATGGGATGGTTTCAATATTGACGGTAAAACTTTACTCGTATATGCCGAACAGGGTTATGGAGATACAATACAATTTATAAGATATATACCTTTCATTACAGAGGCCGGCGCAGAAGTCATTCTTCTTTGTCAGGAGGAACTAAAAGAATTATTTTCTAATTTAAGAAATCTAAAACAGGTTATAACATTCGGCGAAAACTTACCTCATTTTGACTTTTATTGTTCTATTTTAATGCTGCCTGCAATATTTCAGACAACTATTGAAAATATACCTGCAAATGTACCATATATTTTTACCGAACAATCCCTTATTAATGAATGGCGTAAAAGACTTAACAATAATAATTCAACATTTAAGATTGGTTTAGTATGGTCGAGTGGACACAGGAATTCTACACTTCAATTCAGGTCCAGCAGTCTCGAATCTTTCTCGATGCTTTCATCAATAAAGGGCGTCGAATTCTATAGCCTCCAGAAAGGCATTTCAAACGAAGAGGTAATAAATTTTTACCAAAAAATGAAAATTCATGATTTTACAAATAATATATTCAATTTTAATGATACGGCTGCTTTGATAATGAATCTCGATTTAATTATTTCTGTTGACACTTCTGTTGCACATCTTGCAGGAGCACTTGGCAAACCTGTCTGGGTGCTGTTACCCTCGGTACCTGACTGGCGCTGGATGCTTAACAGGGAAGATAGCCCATGGTATCCTTCAATGAGACTTTTCAGGCAAACAAAACACGGAGATTGGGATACCGTTATAAAAAATGTACGCGATGCAATTTTAGATTTTATACAGATTAAATCTTAACCTAAATAATAAAGAAATTGCTCAAATAACGTATGGATATTAACTTAAAAATAAGGCTTGCATACGATCATCTTCAGGCTGGAAATATTGAACAATCAATAAAAATATGCGAAAGTATTATTGCAAACGAACCTTTAAATCCATACATCCTCGAGTTTCTTGGGATAATTTACCATAAAAAAGGTGATTTGCAGTCTGCAATCAAATATATTAAAAAAGCTGCNGAAATCAAGCCTGATAGCATTGAAACTTTGATTAATTTAGGNACTTTACTCGAGCAACATGGAAAATATCATGAAGCCCTGGAATGTTACAATAAAGTCTTACAAATAAACCCTGAATCGATTATTGCAAAAAATAAATCGGGGTTGATTTTTCTCAAAACCGGTCAATTCTCCGAAGCTGTTTCTGTTTTTGAAAAACTCTCAGAAATTCATCCAACATACGAAAATTTCTTTAATCTCGGAATATCTTATTATAAAAATAATGACATTGATAATTCTCTTGCGAGTTTCAGAAAAGTTATCAAATTAAAACCAGATTTTTTAGATGCATATATTAATATCGAATCTATTCTGAGAGAAAAAGGATTGCCCGGTGAAGCAGAATACTATCATAATCTGGCTACTAAAATAAAAGATTCACTTAATACACTTAATACATTATACAATTCAAAATGCGATGTTTATAGAGATTTAAGTGATAAATGGATAAAATGCATGTCTTCATTTCCGATAATTTATTCAGATGAAGACGAAATATTAAAAGTTAGGGAAAATTACATAAATTTACTACAGGATTTATCCAATACAATTCTCAACTCCAGTACAGATGAGATAAAGATACTTTATGATTATATAGGGAAATACAAACCTTTTTATCTTCCATATCAGGGATTGAATGATAAGGAATTACAGAAAATATACGGAAATGCCGTACATAAAATTGTTTTATCAAGATATCCATTTCTGGAAAATAACAGTTTCAATGGTTTTAATATTAAAAAAGATAAAATTCGTATAGGAATTGTGAGCGGCTTTTTTTATTATCATTCTGTCTGGAAAATACCTATTAAAGGCTGGATAGAAAATCTTGATAAAACCAAATTCACTTTATATGGATATCATACTAATTTAAAAAAAGATAATGAAACTAATTATGCAAGAAAATGTTTTAATCAATTTGTAGAAGATATACTTGATTTTGAATTATTGTTTAAAAAAATTATTGATGACTGTATTGATATACTAATTTATCCTGAAATTGGAATGGATTCGTTATCATTAAAACTTGCTGCTGTTAGACTTGCTCCTGTGCAATGTGCATCATGGGGACATCCTGAAACATCTGGACTTCCAACCATAGATTATTATCTATCAGGTGAATTGATAGAACCTCCTGATGCTGATAATCATTATTCTGAAACACTTATCCGCTTGCCAAATCTTTCTGTATTCTATAATCCTCCAGAATTTCAAAAAATTAATATGACTCGTGAATCATTTGGATTACGAAAAAATTCCATTATTTATCACTGCTGCCAGGCTCTTTATAAATTTCTTCCACAATATGATAATATTTTCCCTCAGATAGCCCGAGAAGTAAGAGATTGTCAATTTGTTTTTTCCTCTTTTCCTTTTATTCCAGATGCATTAGAAAAATTCCGTTTACGTATTTATAAAGCTTTTCAAAAATACAAACTTAATGCCGAGAAATTTGTGGTATTTTTACCTCAACTTAATCCATCTCAGTATCATGCTCTTAATCACCTTGCGGATATATTTCTCGATTGCATTGGATGGTCAGGTTGCAATTCTGTTCTTGAAGCTTTATCGTGTAATCTTCCAGTTATTACAATGCCCGGGAATCTAATGCGAAGCCGTGAAGGAACAGCAATTTTAAAATTAATTGACTTAAAAACAACTATAGCAAATTCTATTGAAGAATATATTAATCTCGCTATTAAATTAGGGAATGACTCTGACCTGAGGGGAAAAATATCAGATGAAATTGCTAATAAATTTAACATTATTTGTAATGATAAATCTTGTATAAAAGCTCTTGAAGAGTTTTTTATTGAATCTGCCAAACATATTGGTAGAAAATCTTTATAATCATGAACATCTTAGATATCATTAATCAAATATACAATTTTATAAATACTGGTGAATTAATAAAGGCTGAAAAAGCTTGTCTATCAATGTTAGAAGAATACCCGGATAATCCTGAAATTATGGGCATACTTGGTTTAGTTTATTTTCAGCTTGGGAATGATAACCTTGCACAATATTTTTTATCAAAATCATTAATAATTAAACCTGATAATGCCTTCCTGCTACACAATTTGGGAATGACTTTTCTAAAAAAAGGCGATATTGATAATGCAATTATCTCTTTTCAAAAAGCTTTGCAACTTAACCAGAATCTTGCTTATAGCTGTCACGCTCTCGGCTTATCCTATGACATAAAAGGAGAGTATAGTGAAGCTCTAAAGTGGTATGAAAAAGCAATTAAAATTGATTCAAATATAGCGGATGCCCACAATAATATTGGTATTATACTCCAAAAAATGGGTAAATATCCTGAAGCAATTTCCAGCTTTAAAAAAGCCCTCGAAATAAACCCTAAATATGCTGAAGTTTACAGCAATATGGGCCTTGCATATAGAGAATATGGTTTAATTGATAATTCCATAGAATACTATCGAAAAAGTCTTGAGATTAATCCTGAATTAATAGATGTGCACGTTAATTTAGCTCTTTCACTTCTTTTAAATGGAGATTACCTTACGGGCTGGGAAGAATATGAATGGAGAAAAAAACAACTCCCCAAAATATTTTCTAAACCATTCTGGGAATCTTATGATGATGATGTTTCTGGCAAAAAAATTCTTATTTACACTGAACAGGGTTTTGGTGATGCTATACAATTTATACGTTATATACCTTTTGTATATGAGCTTGGTGCAAAAATTATTTTAATTTGTCCAAAGGAATTAAAATCTTTATTTCAAAATATTCAAGGTATATATAATATTTTAACATTTGGCGAAAAAATTCCTGATTTTGATTTGCACTGTCCCATCCTCTCCCTGCCTTATATTTTTAAAACTACTATTGAAAATATCCCATCCAATATTCCTTATTTATTCCCGGATAAAACAATAATTAATAAATGGGCAGAAAAGATTCATAGTGATAATAACAATAAACTGAAAATAGGTATAGCATGGTCTGGCAGAAATCATGTACATAATATAAATTTATTTGCACCTTTATCTGATATAAATGAAGTAACATTTTTCAGTCTGCAGAAAGGTGAGGCAGCTTCACAGGCTTTAAACCCACCAAACGGCATGAAAATAATTGATTATTCTGACCAGATAACCGATTTTTTAGATACTGCCGGAATAATAATGAATCTCGATCTTGTTATCTCAATTGATACTTCTGTTGCTCATTTAGCCGGTGCACTTGGTAAAAATGTCTGGACATTACTTACTTACGTTCCGGACTGGCGCTGGTTATTAAACAGANAAGANAGTCCATGGTACCCGACAATGCGTCTTTTCCGTCAAAAATCTATTGGTAACTGGAATTCTGTTTTTTCCAAAGTTCTGAATGAATTAAATATAATTATCCGAAAAAATTCTTTTGAATAATAAAATTATGCAGATATCATGAGAAAAATTATTTTTATCCATAATATTAATTATTCATTATCTTTAATCCGTATAAGAATTTCTATGGCCACGGAAAACATAAACAGGATAAGAACTTTTTTTCAGAAATATCCACATTACTATCTTAAATAGTTGTTACTCCGTCTATTCTTTTAAGCCCTGCTTTTATTGCAAAATCTATTGCTTCTGCATATTCATTTTTTGTAATTCTTCTGTTTAAAGGAGGATGTTCAAAGGCTTTAAAACAGGGATGGTATTGATCCATAATATTTATATAAGTATTGCGTGAAATCTCATTAGCAATAAAATTAACAATATTTTCAGTTCCGGCAATTCTTTCGGGCAATACTAAATGCCTTACAAGTAAACCTCTGAGAGCTATACCATACTTATTTGTGATTAAATCGCCTACTTGTCTATGCATTTCTTTTAATATTATTTTTGCATTTTCAGGGTAATTTTCTGCCTTAGAATATTTTTTTGCCATTTCAGAATCCCAGAATTTAAAATCAGGCATATAAATATCAATAATACCTTCAAGAATTTGAATTGCCTGAAGAGACTCGTATCCTCCGCAATTATAAACAACTGGAACTCTAAGTCCATTTTCAGAAGCTATCTTAATTGATTTAAGCAGCATTGGCATCTGATGTGTAGGTGTTACAAGATTGATATTATGACAGCCCTGATTCTGCAGCTCTATCATAATTTCAGCAACTCTTTCAAAAGTTGTCTCAACGCCCTCACCAAGATGACTGATTGAATAATTCTGACAGAAAATGCAGCCAAGATTACAGTTGCCCATAAAAATTGTTCCTGAGCCAAAATTGCCAACAAGAGGTTTTTCTTCACCAAAATGGGCTCCATAGCTTGAGATAAAAGGTTTAACTCCTGTTTTGCAAAAACCTTTTTCTCCTGATGTTCTGTCAACCCTGCACTCTCTTGGACATAGGCTGCACTCTTTTAAAATTGAAAAAGCCTCTTCAATTTTATCTAAGAAAATACCAGGTGGCAATTGTAAATATGCAGGAACAAAAAAATCCTTTTCCATATTCTGTATTGTAATTTAGTTTACTGTTTTATCTCTGAGGCTTATGCTTCGACTTCAGCCTCATTAAAAAAATACCCGTGATTTTATTTCATAAATTTAGTTATTGCAGACATACAACAGCTGTCCCTTTAATAAAAGGGGCGTTAAAACCCTCACTCTTTGCCTATAGCTTATAAACCTCTTCATTCCCCTTTGATAAGAGGAAATTTTGGTATCTCCTCTTTTTTAATAAGAATTGCACATTAAGAAGGTGAATGAAGAGTGTAAAATTACAGCATAACTGCGCCGCTTCCTGCAGAGCTAACCAATTTTGCATAACGGGCAAGATAGCCTTTTGTTATTTTTGGTTTAATTGGTTNCCAGTTCTTCTTTCTTTCGTTTATTTCTTCTTCTGTTAACAATACATCTATTTTTCTGTTTGGTATGTCTATTCTTATCCTGTCACCATCTCTTAAAACAGCAATTGTGCCGCCTTCCATTGCCTCGGGTGAAATATGCCCGATGCATGGGCCTCTTGTGCCACCAGAAAATCTTCCATCTGTGATTAAAGCAACTGAATCACTCAACCCCATGCCTGCAATAGCTGCTGTTGGTGAGAGCATTTCTCTCATGCCAGGTCCTCCCTTTGGTCCTTCGTATCTTATTACAACAACATTACCAGGCTTGATTTCTCCATTCATTATAGCTTTCATGCCCTCTTCTTCTGAATTAAAAACTTTTGCAGTGCCTTCAAATTTCATGGCATGCTGACTTACCGCAGTTTGTTTAACCACAGAACCATCAGGAGCAATATTCCCTCTAAGTATAGCAATGCCCCCTTCTTTGTGATAAGGATTTTCTAATGGCCTGATAACGTTTTCATCAACAACTTCTGCCGAGTCTGCTATTTCATAAATTTTTTTACCGCTTACGGTTATATTATTATGTAAATTCTTTTTTAGTCTTTTAAGTAAGGCAGGGATTCCGCCAGCCCATTCAAGGTCCTCAAGATAATGAGTTCCTCCCGGAAGCATATTGGCTAAATGCGGTGTTTTCTTGCTTAGAATATCAAATGTTTCCAGCGGAAGTTCAACTCCTGCGTCATGCGCAATAGCAGGTATGTGAAGAGCTGTATTTGTTGAACCGCCGAGAGCAAGGTCAGCCATAATAGCATTTTCAAAAGATTCACGGGTCATAATTTTTCTTGCTGTTATTTTTTTCTTTATAAGTTCAACAATTTTAATTCCGCTTTCAAAAGCAATTCTCCTTTTATCTGCAGATATAGCAAGCGCTGTTGCACAATGCGGAAGACTCATACCCAATGATTCTGTTACACATGCCATTGTATTGGCTGTGTACATTCCCTGACATGAACCTGCACCCGGGCAGGCACACATTTCAAGAGATTCAAGCTCTTTATCTTTAATTAAACCTTTTTTATATTTACCGACAGCCTCAAAAGTATCATTTACCAAAGATAGTCTTTTCCCCCTAAGATGACCTGACAACATAGGACCTGCTGTTACAACAATTGCGGGTATATCCAGTCTCCCTGCTGCCATTAACATTCCGGGTGTTATCTTGTCGCAATTTGTGAGTAACACAAGTCCGTCAAACTGGTGTGCCTGAGTGATTGATTCCACCATATCTGCTATCAGTTCCCTTGAAGGAAGCGAATAATGCATTCCTTTATGCCCCATTGCAATACCGTCACAAATTCCTGGAATACCAAAAATAAAAGGATAACCGCCTCCTGTATGAATTCCTTTCTCAATAAATCTTTCAAGATCACGCATACCTATATGCCCCGGTATAATGTCCGTAAAACTTGAAGCAACACCAATAAATGGTTTTTTCATCTCTGTTTTGCATATCCCTGTCGCATAAAGTAGTGCTCTATGGGGAACTCTCTCTAAACCTTCTTTTATAGCTTTGCTTCTCATAATAATTCCTCCTTCAAATTAAATAATAATTAAAATCCCCTCTTGAACTTTCTAAAAAAGAGCAAGAGGGGATTTGATTCAATGCATATGTTTTTAATTTATTGAAACTGTTTTTTTGTATTCCCTTATCATCTCTGCCATACGGTCTTTTCTTAAAAGTTTTAATTTTTGTATCCGCTTTCTTTCCAGTTCTTCTTCAGGTGTAAGATAACGTTTACTGTCAATTTCTGCAAGCAGGCTGTCAAGATTTCTGTGTTCTTCACTAAGTCTTCTGAATTCCTCATTTTCTTTTTTTAAGGTTTCGGCAATTTCTTGTTCTTTCAATCTGGCCTCCTTTTAATATAAATTTAAAATATATATAAATTTAATTCTGCTCGTTTTTTAAAATTATATATCCTTAATAATCCTTTCTGCAAGGTTTGAAGAATTCTCGATGCAATCATTTACTCCAATTCCCCTGAAGGCATTACCTGTTATATAGAAACCTTTGTAATTATTTAAAATGTCATCTATTTTTTTCAATTTAAGGTCATGATTAATAAAATATTGTGGTATTCCTTTTCTATGAATATAAACTTTTGCAAAATCAGGCTCTGAATTAATACCCATTATTTTTCTTAATTCATCCACTACTATATTAATTTGCTTTTCTTCATCCTGCTCTGCGAGTTCGGACATGCGCGCACCTCCGAGCATGGTTCTAAGCAAAACTTTGCCTTCAGGCGCTCTGTTTGGAAAAACACTTGAATCCCATAATGTGCCAAGAATTTTTCTGCCTTCTCTGTATGGAATAAGAAAACCGAAACCATCAAGAGGGTGAATTATTTTTTCTCTTCTATATCCAAGACAAACAACAGAAATTGAAGGATAATAAATATCACGCAACAGAAGAGACAAACTTTTATCAAGATTATTTGTAAGCTCAGCCAATGCAAAAGCAGGAATTGCGCTGATAACAATTTTTGACTCAATTTTGGAGCCATCTGATAATAATATCGTATAAATGTCTTTATTTTTATCAATTGAGACAGCCTGTGAACCTGTGCATAATCTTGAGCCTAAAAAATTTGTAAGTGAATTTATAATTGTTTCCATTCCATCCTGAAAAGAAGTCAAAACACCTCCTGGACCTGCACCTACTTTTTTACCTGTTTTTTTTGCTTCTTTCTGAAGTTTTATCATACCCCGAATAAGACTGCCATAATTTTGTTCCAGATTATAAACTTTAGGAAAACAACTTTTTAGACTCATCTTTTCAGGATCTCCGGCAAAAATGCCTGAAGCCATTGGATCAATCAATTTTTCATAAGCTTCTTTGCCAAGCCTTCTTTTTGCGAAATCCGCGAGTGTCTCATCTTTACCAGTGCCTTTAGGTACGAATAATTCCCCGACAATTCTTAATCTGCCATATACACTTAAAAGGTCTGATTTAAAAAAAGATAAAGGTGATTCAGGCAACATTTTAAGTTTGCCATCTGAAAAAATAAAACGCTTTCTTGAATTATCATTGCTTCTTAAAGGAGCGAGCCCGAGCTTTTTAGAAAGCTCAAGAGTTTTAGGCCTGTTGTCAAGAAAACCATTCACCCCGCCTTCGCAGAGGAATCCATTAGTTTTATCTGTCCATATTTTCCCACCAGCTTTTTTCTCTGACTCTATTACTGTAAGGTCAAGTGAAGGATTTTTCTCAAGAAGAAAGTACGCAAGTGAGAGTCCTGATATGCCAGCTCCAATAATAACAATTTTCATATATTATAAATTTTACCATAATTAGCGCATAACATGACAGAAAAACTAATCAGATGCTGAAGGCTTTTTTAATTTTACAACTTCTGC
>JGI24721J44947_10013097_pt1 | contig 10133 bp, 10 predicted proteins | sample YelNatPaOPGAMG01_FD_44947 | JGI IMG/M metagenome (IMG submission 44947) | reverse complement strand
TGCAAACCCCTCTGCTCCCAGACTGTAGAATCCTGTCTGGCTCTGGGCGATCTCAGATGCGTATGTGGTGGGCGAAAGGTAAGCCAGGTACCTGTACGGGAACGGTATGTAGGTGATTGGGTAGTAAACGGGAGGTATCGTCGTCAGAAGGGGGGAAAGTATCCCGGAAAACCCCCAGGATTGTATTATGTCAGAGGTGAATGTCGAAAGGAAGAATCCAAGGGAAATGGAGAACGTAAATATCGTTGCCATGTCGAGGAATATGATTATGCCTCCCATAAGTGTGACTTTGACGAATATGACGTTCAGGATTATGAGGAAGGCGAGAGTTGGTATTGAGTAGACGATCTCGGATATAGCCATACCAATTATGTAGATGAATGATGAGGTGGGTGAACTGACTATCATGTCCTGGAGGCGCATGTCGTTCTTCAAGTGGGAAAGGTCCTGCTGGAGGGAAGTACCGCTAGAGACCATGTTCATTATGAGTGCGCCGACTGCAGCAACAGGTAGGAGCGTTCCCCTGCTGGCGAATGTAACGACTGCCAGTATTGCCAGGGGGGCAAGGAGTGTGTTGAGGAGGATTACAGGGTAGTTCACCATCGCGTAAATGGAATTCACAAGTATGGAAGCCATTATCTGGCTACCAACTCTCCTCCTCGTTTTCCTCACCCCCCTCTTCCCCACCAACGTATTGTTCGAATATGTTGCTGAGCGATGCCTCCTCGACTGTGAATTTCATCTTATTTGTAACTAGATATGGGATAAGGCTGTAGATTTTCGAAGCTGTTCCGTAGACGAAAGTCTCCTTCTCTGAAACAGGGTGAACCTGCAGCCCTTCCTCATCCACCTTGAAATTTTCGGAGTAAACCTTGAGCACGTAGGGTAGCTTCACCTTCGACCTGAGATCATCTATTCCACCGATGTCAACAAGTTTCCCATGCTCAAGGATCATTATCAGGTCGCCGAGTATCTCTGCCTCTTCCAGGTAGTGGGTAGTGAGTATGATCAGTCTGTCCTTCTTCATCTTCGAGAGCAACTGCCAGAGATCCTTCCTGGAGATGTAATCCAGTCCAGTGGTCGGCTCATCCAGAAAGACTATAGGAGCTTCGCTGGCAATGACAGTTGCCACCATGAGCTTCCTCTTCTGCCCGCCCGAAAGCTTCCTGCTCTTTTCCCCCTCCTGCCCCCCCAGGCCAAGCTCCCTGAGCGCTTCCTTCCCCTTTTCCCTAGCTTCCCGGTAGGAATAACCCCTCCACATAAGGTAGGAACTGACTGTCTGAAGTGGCGTGAGCCACGGGAGTGGACGTGCCTCCTGGGGGACGACAGCTATGAGCTGCCTGACCTCCTCAGCATCCTCCACAACATCCATTCCGTTGATCAATCCCTTCCCCGATGTGGGCAGAAGTTCAGTTGAAAGAATCCTGACGAGTGTTGTCTTTCCTGCCCCGTTCCTTCCTATGATTGAAAATATGCCGTTTAAATTGAAATCTATCGATATATCGTCAAGCGCCTTCCTCTTCCTGTCGTATGTTTTTGTGAGCTCCTGCGTCCTGATTCTCATACTTCAACCTCGTCCACCCTCTTGATGGATCAGGATTGTACCGCATTCCTCTTCAGGCCTGCCTGATCAAGAACGTTGTCCACTATCTTCCTGAAACTCTTCGCACTGCTGCTTTCAGGNTGGGAAAGTATGAACGGCGTTCCGTCGTCACCGTCTTCCACCACGGATTCCTCAATAGGTATGGAGCCCAGGAAATTTATACCGAACTGCTTTGATATACTCTCCCCCGTTCCCTTCTTGAAGATGTATGTTGTCTCACCGCAGTGAGGGCATACGAATCCGCTCATGTTCTCTATGAGCCCGAGAACCGGCTCATTGAGCTGCTTTGCAAAATTTATCGCCTTCTTCACGTCGATCATAGCCACCTCCTGCGGAGTNCCGACTATTATGAACCCGGTAACCTTGGGAATTATCTGGATGATTGAAAGGGGCTCATCACCCGTTCCCGGAGGGAGATCGAATATGAGGAAGTCAAGTTTCCCCCATGCGATGTCCTTGATGAACTGCTCGATCATCTTGTGTTTGAGGGCTCCCCTCCATATGACAGGGGTGTCCCTTGATGGCAGAAAGTATTCTATTGAGATCACGCGAAGGTTGTTGCTGTATCTTACCGGAACTATCTTTTTGTTCTCGTCGACGACAGGTCTGTCGTCCACAAGCCCGAGCATCTGAGGAATGTCGGGTCCATGCATGTCTGCATCAACCAGACCAACCTGGAACCCCCTTGAGGACAGTTCAACCGCTAGGTTAGCGGCCACCGTTGACTTGCCGACGCCCCCCTTCCCACTCATGACGACCAGGACGTTGCTTATGTCCTTGATACTCTCATCATCCGGGCTAAGCTTGAAATCCACAGGCGCCTTCGAAGGAGGCTCACTAACTTTAATTGTTCCGGGCAAATTATCACCTTCTCCGTTATCTAGGCAACGTATAATAACAATTCTTCAGTCCTTTTGAAAATTGTATCATATTCCTTTAATAACGGTTGGCTATGCTAAATAAATGAAATCCCTGATCATCGTTCTCCTCCTCACTGCAGTACTGTTGATCAGCGTTGCAGCCTCTTCCGCTTCTGCATCAGGGAATCCGGCGCCTTCATTCAGCAACTTCAAGTATTCTCCTAATGGTATAGCGAACTTTTCTGCGAATATAGACGGCAAGACTATCGATATTTTCAGATATTTCAATGTGTCCAGTTCCTCCCTTGCATCTAACATGCCGTTCATCGGGAACGACAAGCTGAACTCCCTGTACTGGCACGGGCTCGGCAACGTCACCATCATTCCGGCACTAACATTCTCGCCTGTTGGACGCTTCACTTTCCAGTCTTCAACTATTGAATACGTTTACTTCTATGATTCCAGCTACCTCGGGATTCTACTCACTACGGGTGAGATGGAGGAGGAAGAGGGGCAGATATCGATAAGCTCAGGTCTGACTGGGGGTATTGAAGTTTCATACGTCACTTCCCCCCTCTCGCTGTACAACGTATCAGAGAACAGTTACGCTCAGTCAGGGAATTCGTTTTCCGGTACCTATTCCAGCTTTTCCTATTATTCAGGAGAAATTCTTAACTATTCCCTTGTAAAGAATTATTCGTCCGTCTCAGTCATTTCAAAGATGGGAGTGCAAAATTCTTCCGGTTATCGGCTCAGCATGAATGTGAGTGGAGTTGCAGATTCCGGAAGCAGCGCAATGTTTGCATCAGACAGCCTCTTTCCCCTTCTCTACATTTCCGGTTTCAACTCCTCTTCCTCCGTACAGCTTACGGATGCATTTCACTTCATAAATTCAGGATCTGCAATGCTTGAGAGAGGTGCGTTGATAGATCCTCCTCTTCGCCAGCTCATCATTTCCCTTTACAGGGAGCAGGTATTTAGGATCAACAGCGGGAACACGACGCTTGGATACGCGGACATTTATGGAGGCTTTACAGGCAACGCCTCTTCCCTCTCCTTTACCTCCCCTATCTACTTTGCGACTTTGAGATTCCTCCCTGCAATTCCAGCAGTAAATGCCCCCATGCAATATTACAGTACGCTTAAGAATGCATCATCGGAAATATTCGTGAGCAGCCATGCATATTTCATCCCTCTTTCTCCGAACGTGACCTACCGGACGCTCACCTTCGGCAACAACAGCCTGAATTTTCAGTTCCTGCAGAACGGTAGCGTTACCATAGTAGTTGTTCTGGAGGGACGTTACAGCATTTCCGCTTTCTCCCTCTCAGGTTCAGAGGGGAACTCCTCCAACTACACACTGGAGAGGACGCCCAATGAGACAATAATATCATTCGAGTCAACAGGAAGCGGACAGAAGGTTCTCACACTTTCAGTTTCCCCAATCGCGAACGGTCCGTTCACACTACCACTCATTGTGCTTGTGGTATCATCCACTGCCATTGTGGCAGCTTCCCTCTCCCTTATCTTCTATTCAAGGAGTAGATGGTTGAAGAATCTTGAAAAAGAATAATTACGTATTCGGGTTGGGGGTGTATGGATGTCTACAAGATCCCCACTGACAAGAAGGGGGAGATGGAGAAGATACTGGCTATGGACGAGATATTCCGCCTCTCCGTCACAATCAAGGACTCATCTATTCTTGGAGAGACTGGTTACCAGTACCTGATACTTGAGGGGCTGGAGGAGAGGCTTAATCTTGCGAGAAAGGAGCTGTCTAGGATATCGGAGAAGATCGATAAGGAGAAGGAAAAGAGGGTGGAAGAGTTAGTGGAGAGTGAGAGAAGGAACGCTGCTGACAGCTTCGGCTCTATTTTCGGTTAAATGCTCATCGTACTCGCGGACGCAGAACTGGAGCTTGTCCCGGAGGAGATGATGAGGGACGAGCTGATCAGGGCAATTGGGAGGAAGGAGGGGAAAAAAGACTTACTTCTTGATAATTTTACTATGAGGAAATCAATAAAGAAACACTTCCCGGGGCAGGAAGGAAGGGTCGGCTTCCCCCACATCTCGTACCTCTTCCTCAGGATGAATGAAGAATCTCTTCTGAACGATTACATGGAACTTGATTATGCCATCCACACGAAGGGGAACATCATAATTGAGAAAAGGGATCTGGAGGGAATGGGCGCAGGGTATGAGGAGTTTAAAAGGCGGATGGAGGAAATACTTGAACAAGGTAGGAAGAGGATGTCGTTACTCGAATACCTGAATTTCAGGGGGGTGGAGGGAAACACAGTAGTTCTGCACCCAGGAGGAAATGAGGGGCTGCTCGTGAACGATCGGCTCAACTATGTGATAGGAGGCTTTCCTGAAGGGGATTTCTCATCCGATCTTGGCAGCATGAGGAAATTCTCAATCTACGGAAGGGAAGCCACAGTGCCTGGTATAGTGGAAATTCTCCACTTTAAGCTCTACCGGCTGCTACCTCATCCATGAACTTCTTCTTCCGCTGTATTGCGCTTTCCGTCCCAATGTCCTCCCGCATGAAATATTTCCCCCTGATCAGGGGTGCTATTCCATTGAACCTTGCCACCGCTTCCCCAAGCTCCATCCCCTCAGAGAGCAGTGCAATTGACCTGGACGGAGTCTGCTTCAGTACCTTTCCCCGTTTGTTCACGGATGCGTAAAATATCCTCAGCCCCCTCAGGAGCAGTTTCTCCTCCTCTATGCTGATTGTGGATGGAATGGGACTTTCCCCGTACCCGACGGGAACTATGTACCTGAGGACGTTGACCCTGTCCCTGAACTCTATGTGAACATCCTGTTCGTTGTACATGCCCGATGCAACGTCCACGATTGAGTTTTCCATCAGTGAAAGTACGTTTATAGCCTCGGGATCGCCCAGTCTTGCATTTATTTCGAGAAGTTTCGGGCCATCGGATGTTGACATGAACCCACCGTATATGGGTCCGACGTAATGGATTCCATTCTCCACAAGCTTGTCCACTAGTTTTTTCATAATCCCCTTCGCCATATCCAGTGTCTCTTTGCTGATGAAAGGTAGCCCCCTTTCCGAGAAGCATATTGACCCCATACCGCCCGTATTCGGTCCCTCGTCATTCTCCCGCGCCCTCTTGTAGTCCTGCACGACGGGAAGGAAATAAATCCTCCTGCCNAATGCGAACGCCTGGAGGCTGAACTCCTCCCCTATCAACCTCCTCTCGACCAGTATCTTGCCAGCCCCTGAGGCTAGGTATTCACGAATGATCTTTCCCCCCTCTTCTTTGGTCCTGAAATGGACTCCCTGGACTACAACCCCCTTCCCCCCCGTCAGGCCGTCCGGTTTTATCACGAAATCGTAGTCAATTCCCCTGACGAACTCCTCCGCTTTTTCTGGGTCTGAAAAGGGGGTACTGTCCACGTTCCCTCCGATGCTGTTCTCTCTCATGAATTCCCTGCAGAATGATTTGGAAGTCTCAAGTCTTGCGGCGGTCGAAGAAGGGGCGAAGACCTTCAGTCCTTTCTCCAGCAGGGTATCGGTTATGCCAGCAGCTAGCGGTGATTCAGGTCCTATGAACACATAGTCAGGCTTCATCCTCAGAGCATTTTCCAGGACCCACACCCTGTCGTTCTGGTCCCCTATCACCACCTTCCTCGCAATCCTTAGGAGTCCGGGGTTCCTGTTGTGGGAGAGGACTACGAGCTCGGTTCCAGATTTCACTATGGAAAGAGCGATCGCGTGCTCCCTCCCTCCCCCTCCTATCAGCAGTGCCCTCAACTCAACACCTTTTCTTCTTCCTTCACTCTTTCCTTCAGATCCTTGCCATACTTGGAGAAGAAATTCCTTGTCAGTTTTACCCTCCTCCTCCTTCCAACTGGTGTCACCTCCACAAACCCAAGTTTACCGAGATGATCCAGTTCCTCCCTTGCCTTCTTCCCCCTGAACCTCTCTATGTGTGAAATGTATGCCCTCCCCTTCTTGAAGAGGAAACCTATGATCTCCAGTTCCCCCTTGCTCATCTCGCTCTCCGAATACTTGAATGCAACCTCGCTGTACTTGTCCCTGACCCCAATCTTGTATTTCCTGCCGATCATCTTCAGCTCAAGGGAAGTGCCCTCGTACCTCTTCTTCAGCGCTCTCATCGCCTTTGATACTTCCCTGATTTCTATAGACAGCCGATGATATCTCGTTCTTGCTAAGTGGTTGAACAGTTGCAATAAGCAATGCCTCCATTCTGTTGGAATCGTCCTCTCCCATTGCACAAATATGCTTTAAGCAACTATAAAATTTACGTTACCTGGACTTCTGATTCAACCGTCCGAATTTCCAATTTCCTTCCCCAGAGACGCAAGATCGGGTAGCGAAAAGGAAATGTGGGTTATCCCGAGTAAGCCCCCTTCTGTTAGCCTTTTCAGGTTGATGGCATTTGACTAATGCGCTCTACCTGTTCCTCTGGTGGCCGTCACAGGAACTGCTTGAGCTTGCTCCAATCCCTTTCCCTCTGTCTCACCATATTTTCGGGAACGTCACCTCCTGGAGGATCACGCTTTGCCGAAACTGTGTCATTTCTTTTGGGGGAAAGCAGGTCTCTCGACCAGGGTCTTATCCAGATTGCCACCTGGAGGGGGGACTTTCCTCACCATTTCTGGCGATAGCCATCCTGGGACTACCCGATTCTCAAATTCACTCTCGCTATTAATATGCACTGTCCTGGGCAGTATTTTATTTCACGCATCCCCTTCCCAGGCAGCGTTTTACCTACTTCACGATTTTGGGCAAATGTTGCATTCCAATCTCGCCGTTGAAAGCTTAGCCCTGCTGCATAAACTGATGGGATGCAATTATCATCTCGTCTGATCAGTATTCTCAGAGTATGATGATGCATCCTGAAATTCTACCAATCTTCAGTACCAATTTGTATCTCTTCCGTCAGGTAAGTTGTATTTTTATTGCGATATTAGGCGACCCCTTCCACCCCTTTCCCCAATAGTCAAGAAAGGGAAACGTAGATATGGAGACGAGAAGAATGTCAGGATATGCGCAGCAGTAGAAAGTGTTAATAGGTGTGCCGTTCTAGCCATGAGGAGCAAATAGCTCCAAAAAAGGAATGAAAGTATATGGACGAGTTTACAAAAGTGAAGGATCTCAGCGAGGGATCCAAGAGAGTGACTGTTTTGGCAAAGGTCTTGAATGTTGGCGAAGCAAAGCAAATACAGACAAAATACGGCGAACAGAAAAATGTGACTGAGGCCGTTCTGGGGGACCAGACAGGCAAAGTGACAATGTCCCTATGGAACGAACAGGCCAGCCAGGTGAAAAGTGGCGATACCATCGTTGTGGAAAACGCATACGTAAGTTTTGTCAGGGGTCATATGAGGCTTAACGTCGGGAAGTATGGAGCAATCAAGAAATCAGAAACTTCAGTCGGTGAAGTGAGCGAATCTCCAGACATGAGCGAGAAGGAATATTCTACGGGAGAGGCCGATAGAAGGCCAAGGGGAGACTACAGCAATAACAGGAATTATAGAAGCAGATTCTAAGGACATCGTCCTTAGATCATTTCCACCCAGATTTCTTTATTTTCTATCTTTAATTAATAATACAGGCCTTCTGTGGCTTGCGATCATATGCAATGAAATAAATTCTGATTGCTTTTGGTCATCATCTTTCTGAAATCTGTTTGTATAGTGCCTAGACGAATAATAGATGTTGTTTGACTGAATGTAGTGTGGCTGTATAGCCTAAGTCTAAGTATTTCAACATATTTTGAATCTTGGGNAGAAAAACAATGCTATCAGGAGTCTTTGTTCTTTCAATTGCTTTTATAATGATTNTNTTGTAAATTACATTTTCTCCGCAGCATGAAGGTTTTCCATTTTCAAAGTTGGNGNACATATCCTGNTTCATTCATTGGTCTTAACTGATAAAGTATGTTGCAAGAATGTCCAAAAGATTTCCGCTAAAATAGTCGTGAAACGGATAAAACTCACAAACTATTTAAGATTCATAACGCTCATAATGAGTAGATGTCAGCAGAAAACAAAGCAATGTTTTGCGATTGTAATACGCGGTTGAAAAGTTGCGAGGGGCCCAGCAGTGAAATGGAAATTCATGTTCAGTATAATCCGCACAGTGTAAGCTTCATTGGTGGTTTATTTGGCTAAAGCCCGCACCTCATCTGATAGCTCAATAAAAGTGAGACCTTCTTTTGTACTCGCATTCATGCTGCAGCATCCATTTGAATCTAAGACTTACGTTAGCGAGGAAGACAAAGTATACAATCAGGAGAGGCTGAATGAACTTCATAATGTGGAGCTTCACGTTCTAGGAAGCGATTTCCTCGAGGCTGAAAGGCTGAAACGGCGCCCAATCAGTAAAATAAACATTCCATTTGCGAAAGATGGGAATCTGTTGCAAAACAGCACGGAGGTCTATCTAGTAACGCACAGAGAAGGAGTGCAAATAATCGAGGTATGGATGGACCTTCCAGAGCAGGAATTTGATGCAAATAGATGGGTGAGATGGTTAAAAAAGGATTCGGAGGATTATATTGTAAGTACTATCCAGGCAGCATTGCCTTACCTGCAACGTTCAACACATCTATTTACATTCATAGGGGTTCTGGGGAAGGATGAAAAGGTGGAAGAATTCATAGATGAACACAGCATGGATATCATAAACTTGATTTACCTGGACTCTTCACTTATTCCCTTCAAGAAGAGCTTCGTTGACGATGAACTCAGTAAAAATTTCTGCCTAAGGGAGGGAGGAGCATCATATGTTTCCAATTCCGTAGCTCTGAACATAATGTTCGTGAATTCGGGAAAGAATCATCCTGAACTGGATCATACCAATTTGCAGGGAAGATGTGCCCTGCCATTCATAATTTCCATTGAACTGCTCCTGCTCGAGAAGCAGATTTTGGAAAAGTATTACAGGCGACTTACGAAAGGTTCCCTCTCAATAAATGGCCTTATTGGACTGAAACAGGAGATTCTAAATGGACTTGAGGAATATTACGGGATCATTGCAAGAGCAACGCAGTTCAGTGCGCCGCTGATGGAGTACGGCCAACAGATACTAGGAATAGATGATCTGTATGATTCAGTTGTGGATAGACTGGATGCAGTAACGTTTGACATAACGACAAATTACGGACGGAACACAAATGTTCTCACTTTCTGGTTGACAATCCTATTCGGTTCGTTAGATACTGGATTACTCACTGAAAGCATAGCATCCATTTACTATGCACACAACTTAGTGATGACTGTATTATGGACAGCACTTACTACTGTCGTCACCTCAATGGGAATCTATGTTCTACTTTATAGAAGAATGAAGTAATTGATGAATTAACTTAAAATGATCCTTATCCATGAATCTGTTATGTCCCTCATAAATCCTTGCCCGGTTCCTTGGAATCAATTGTATTCTTGATTGCGCTGAGGAGATTTACAGAGAAACATTAATAGAAATGTACTGTTTTTTCAATTTGAGACAAATGGCGAAATGAATTAAGGGACAACCCCGGAAGTTTCGCCTTCTTTCTAATTTTTCTCTCCTTCTTCAACACTCCTCCATTCCCTGTTTTCTCTTCCCCTCGCAAACGAGAACGCCCCGGCTATGACAAGCATAAGTGCCAGTGCAATGAATGCCACATGCA
>JGI24721J44947_10013095_pt1 | contig 10133 bp, 6 predicted proteins | sample YelNatPaOPGAMG01_FD_44947 | JGI IMG/M metagenome (IMG submission 44947) | reverse complement strand
AAAAAGAAAAAAGAATACCCAAAAATGCTGGAAAAAATTGGCAATTCTAATTAAAATCCTTGTTAAAATCGGAAGATTAATTGAAATTTCAGTAAAAATTCTTGTAATTGTTGGTATAATGAAAGAAAGAATAAAAATAACTACAAAAAAAGCAACAATAATCATAAATACAGGATATGTCATTATTGTTTTTATTTTATTTTTGAATGCATTCCTTTTTTCAAGAAAATCAGATATTCTCAATAAAACTAAATCCAGATTTCCTGTTTCTTCACCTACCTTTACCATAGAAATAATTGTATTTGAAAATAAATTTGAATGTTTCTTTAATGCTTGAGAAAAACTTGTTCCTTCTCTTATACTTTTTTGTAAATCAGAAAAAACATTTCTCAATTTACCCTCTTTCATCTGTGATATTACACCTGTAAGAGATTCATCAAGTGTAATTTTAGAATTTAAAAAAGTAGAAAGTTCTCTTATCGCTACAATTAAATCTTCTTCTCTAATCCTATCAAAAAATGAAAAATTAAATTTCTTTAATTCTTTGATATTTAAAACATAATATCCTTCTTTTTGGAATTCATTCTTCAAAGTTTCTAAATTCTCACTCTCTTTTTTCCCTCTTATTATTTTCCCTTTTTTATCTATTAAAGTGAATGTAAAGGTGGGCATTTTTAAACATCCTGGGTTACTCTTAAAACTTCTGAAATTGTTGTTTGACCTTTTTTAACCTTTTCTATTCCATCCATTCTTAATGTTTTCATTCCCTTTTTTAAACCTTCTTTTTTTATGTCGTTTGACGATGGTCTTTTCAATATCAAATTTCTAATTTCTTCATCTATAATAAGTAATTCAAAAATGCCTGTTCTCCCATAATAACCTTCGTTTAAACATTGTCTACAACCTTTGCCTTTCATAAGTTTACTGTTTAATATGTCATTTTCATCAATTCCAATTTCAGAAAGTAATTCTTTTGGTGGTATATCAGGAATAGAACAATTTGGGCAATTTAATCTGACAAGTCGTTGAGCCATAACTCCTATTAATGAAGAAGCAATTAAATATGGTTCTATTCCCATATCTATTAATCTAATAATAGNACTTGAAGCATCATTTGTATGTAATGTGCTGAAAACTAAATGGCCTGTTAATGANGCCTGTATTGCCATTTCTGCAGTTTCTTTATCTCTTATTTCTCCAACCATTATCACATTAGGGTCATGCCTTAAAATTGACCTTAATCCATTAGCAAAAGTCAAACCAACTTTAGGATTAACCTGTATCTGATTTATTCCTTCAAGGTTATATTCAACAGGGTCCTCAAGAGTGATTATATTTATTCCTGGATTATTAATTTTAGATAATGCAGCATAAAGAGTTGTTGTTTTGCCACTACCTGTTGGTCCTGTTAATAAAATAATTCCATGGTCATAATGAATCAATTTGTTAAATTTATTATAATTATCTTCTGAAAAACCAAGTTCTTCAAGATCAAGTAAAAAAGTTGCTCTATCAAGTAATCTTAAAACAATTGATTCTCCAAAAAAAGTAGGTATTACTGAAATTCTTATATCAATTTTCTTACTATCAACTTTTATAGAGGTTCTTCCATCCTGAGGTATCCTTTTTTCGGCAATATCAAGATTAGACATTATTTTTATTCTTGTTATAATTGGAGGGTGAAATTTTTTTGGCAAGACAAAAATATCATGTAAAACTCCATCTATTCTGTATCTAACCTTTAAAGAATTTTCTGTTACCTGTAAATGAATATCACTTGCTCTCATTGATATTGCTCTGTAAATTATCTGATTTACTATTCTTATAACAGGTGCTTTATTAGCAAGGTCAAGAAGATTTGCTGTTTCTGTATCAATATCTTCTTCTATATGTAATATTTCTTCCGAACTTAAGTCGTCAATAACTTTTTTTGAAGAAGTTGGATGATAATAGAACTTTTCNATNCATTCATTTATTTTTTCTTCACTTGATAAAGCAATTTTTATGTCCCGTTTCAAAATTGTTTTAATTTCTCCAATATCAAGATTTAAAGGATTGTTTGTAATGATAATTATTTCTCCATTATTTCCATATACAGGAATGAAACAGTTTACTTTCAAAAAATTATAAGAAAACATATTTAAAATTTCAGGGTCTATTTTATCCTCAAAATTCTCCATCCATCTGATTTTATCCATTTTTTCCATTATTTATATATTTTTCCTTTTCCTGTTTTATCCTTTCTGCATCTTCAAATGTTGAAATTATATGAGGAGTAATAAATATCATTAAATTTGTTTTAACAGATTTTGTTGTATCTTTTCTNAATAATCTTCCAAGTAATGGGATATCACCTAAAAAGGGAACTTTCTGAACAGATTTTTCTGAATCATTTCTCAGAAGACCTCCAAGAACAACTGTTTTTCCATTTGGGATTATTAAAGTTGTTTCTGCCTGTCTTTTTGCAGTTGTAGGTGCTTCAGGAATTCCACCTTCAACAAGTTTTGTTACTTCCTGTGATATTTTTAATCTTACATATTTATCCTGACTTATCTGGGGAGTTATTTTTAATACAATCCCTACATCTTTATAATCATAACTTTTAACAACATCGCTTCCCTGACCTGAACTATAAGTATAAAACCTCGTTTCTTTTAAATATGGAATATTTTCACTTATATTTATTTTTGCTTCCTGATTATCTGTGGTTACAATTTGAGGAGTTGAAAGGATATTAAATTGACTATCTTTACCATACATATTTATTAATGCACCAACACTTAAAGGAAAGGTAAAATCTCCCTTATAAAAACCAATAGAAAGACCTGATGGTGGTATTTTTGATGTTGCAAAAGAGGCAATATCACCAAAATTTGTTCCCACCGCACCTTTATATTGGTCATTATTAAAGTTCCATGAATTTGCCCATTCTATCCCAAGTTGTGTTGTTTTATCAAAAGATACTTCTGCTATTAACGCCTCAATTAAAACCTGATTTGTCAAGACATCAAGTTCTTTTATTATTTTTTCAATTGTTTCAAAATCATTCGGGTCTGCATAAACTATTAAAGAATTTGTTGCCTTTGCACTTACTACTTGTGGTTGAATGGGTACTGTTCTAACAGTGGGTCTAACAGCAGAAATTTTTTTCTGTAATATCTGGCCAAGAACTTTTGCAACCTCTTCGGCATCTGCATTTTGTAATTTAAATATTCTTATTTCTTCTTGTCCAGGAGGGCTTGGTTTATCTATCTTTTCTACTATTTCCATTATTTTTTTTATATTTTCTCCTACATCGGATATTATCAATGTATTTGTCCGCATATCAACTGTTACCTGACCTCCTTTTGTTATATAAGGAGTTATTATTTGAGAGATTGTTTCTGGAGGATAATATTTTAATGGTATAACCTGAACTATAAATTCTTCTTCTTTATCTTTTGGAATATCACCAACATTTATAAATTTTGTCCTTATTTTACCGTCTGTTATTGGAGAAATTAAAGTCAAACCATCCTTTTTTATAACTGTAAATCCATAAAAATTCAAAACTGCTTTAAAAACTCTATCTATTTGTTCAACATGAATTGGTGTTGCAGAATATATTGTTATTGTTCCTTTTACATTCGGGTCTACAACATAATTTTCTTTTGTTATTTCTCCAATAAATTTTATGAAGGTTCTTATATCAACATTATTGAAATTTAAATAAAAAGTGTTTTCACCTACAAGAAAAAATGCACTTAAAAAAAATATAAATAAAAAACGTTTCATTTTTTATATTTCTCTTATACTCGTGGTTCTAAACTAAATTTTATTACTGACTACCCATTTGTCCTCTAAGAGTTCTATTTCTTTGACCTATAAAACCATCAATTGCTTTCTGTATTTCATCCTTTACTTCATCATTTGTTTCTTTTTTCAATCTCTCAAGTAAAATATTTAGAATTTGAGGATTATATTCCATTGCAGATATTATTTTAACAGCATTTTTCCTTACCTCAACATTATCATCTTCAAGATATTTTATTATTGAGGGGTCAACACCGAAAATTCCTGTTAAATTATTAGTTCTTGTTCCACCCTGAGTTTCTCTATTAAGACCGACACTCTGTAAATATAATTCTATTGAATCAACAAGAACTTTTTTTACTCCTTCATCTTTTTCATATTTCAATCTAACAAGTAAAGTTCTTAAAGCAACAAGTTCTCTTAAACTGCCTTCTTCATATCCATNTGCTGTATTGCTATTATTTGTTCTATTATTCACATCTCCTGAAAAACTTCTTGTTGAAAATATTTTTGTTGCATACTGTCTTACTATGGGGTCAGGGTCATCCATAAATCTCAAAATTGTTACATCTGTTCCAAATAAAACATCAAGTCCCATAGATGCCATATCTCTAACTTCTGGATCCGGGTCATTTAAAAGCACAAATAAATCTGGAATAAATACAGAACCTCCCATTCCACCTTGTGTTCCAGCGTTCTGAGTTCCTCCTTCACCAATATTTATACTAAATAAGCCCTTTGCACCTTCTGTATTAGTTCCAGTTGTTCCTGTCCCTTCTGCTCCTACCATTGCACCAGTTAATGTTTGAATTGCCTGTATTCTTACTTTAGGGTCAGGATGTCTTAAATAACTTCCAATTACTGCTGCTAAAAAGTTTGCAATCTGCGTGCTTCTGTACTGGTCATATTGTGTTCCACCCTGTCCTGTTCTTCCCTGTCCAAACATACCAAAACTTCTCTGTCCTGAAGTTCCTGTTCTTCCTGTTCCAATAGAGCCACTTCTTGATATATTTGATATACGAGTCCCTGATTGTGTAGTTGTTGTCTGAGCAGATAAAATTATACTTACTACCAAAAGACAAAATAATAATTTTTTTATCATTTTCCCCTCCTTTTCATTTTAATATTACCTTTATTTTTTATAAATGTCAATACTTTAAAATTTTTCAAGCAAGCCTCCTTCTATTTTTTCTTCAGATTTTTTAACATCTGGTTTTGAAGTTTCTTCTGCTTCTTCATAACTTGAGATAATATGTGGAGTCAAAAATATAAGGAGTTCATTTTTTGTCCTGTCAAATGTTGGTTTTTTAAATAAATATCCAAGAATTGGTATTCTTCTTAAAAATGGAATTCCTGATTCTTTCGCTTCTTCTCTCCCTCTTATCATCCCTCCAATTACAAGTGTTTGTTTATCATAAAGAACAACGCTCTGGGTTGTCATTCTTTCAGATAAAATTGGAATTTCAACTGAATATCTCTGATCGGCTGTAGTTGCTTCAAGTTTTCTTCTCTCTATAAGATTTGAATCATATATATTTAAATTAAGCATAACAGTTCTATTTCTCTGGATTAAGGGCGTAACTTCAAATTCTGTTCCAATTACTTCTTCCATTACATTTACTGCACTTGCTGTTGTTATTGTTGGTGCTCCAGTTGGAGGAGTTACTATTGTTTGTTGGGATTCTGGTATTATATATGGTTCATTCTGTGTAACTGCTATATATGCTGTTGTTCCATTTATACAAGTTATTTTTGGTGCCTGAATTACCTTTGCTTTTCCTCTTGTAGCAAGTGCTTGAATTAATGCATTAAAGTCCTTGTTAGTTACACCGAAAGAAAATCCAGTAGGTAAAGTGTTTGTTAACCCAGGTGTATAAGATATATTATCGCCAAATCTTGGCCCGGTTAATGTTCCATCAATAGCATCTATAAATCTTGAACTTATCATCCAGTCAATTGTGAATTGATTTCCTTCAGAAACAGCAATTTCTACAATTTTACATTCAAGAAGAACTTGAGAAACAGGAGTATCAAGTGTAGAAATGACACCTTCTATATTTCTTAAAATATCTTCACTTTTTGCTTCTACAATAATTGAATTTGTTGTTGGCTCCGGATATGCTTCTATACCTTTAAATACTTCTCTTAATGCTTTAACAATTGTATTTGCATCTGTATAATAGAGTTTGAAAACCCTTCTTGCTTTCTGTACATCTTTTATTTTTTCCTGGTATTCTGCTTTTGTCATTATTTTTATTATTCCATTTTCCTCTATATATTTAAGCCCATTCTGTTCACATATTGTATCAAGAACTATTCTAATAGGTATATCTTTAAAACTGAGGGTAACTTTTCCAGACACCCCGGGACTTAAAATATAACTTACTCCTGTAAGATTATATAATTCATCAAGTGCTTCTTTTAAGTTCATATCTTTTAATTCAATCGTTACTTTTTTATTCCCTATTTCACCCAATTTCGGTTTTTCTACCTCAAGTTTTCTTAAAACAATTTCTTCCATCTGTCTTCTTGCTTTACTCGCAAGTCGTATTGCTTCTGTATACATATTATTTTCATATGCTTTCTGTGCAAGATTAAAAGTTGAAGTTGGCTCCAGTTTTTCTAAATCTGTAAGGTTGTATTTTTCATTTACTTCATTAAAATATTTGCTTGTTTCCAGAATTGCTTGCTGCGCCTGAAATGCCATTTTTTCAAATTCATCTTCTCTATTGACAACTACTTCTCCTTTTAAATCTTCCCCTATTTTAAATTCAGTTTTTGGATTTAATTTTCCAAGTTTTGTTTCAGAAACCTTTAAGTATCTGTCAACTTGAGATTTTCTATAATTTGGATTTATCCCTTTTATTTTATTGAAAGTCGCAATTGCGTTTGGATAATCCTTTTTGTAATAATAGGCAACACCCAATTTATAAAGGTCATCAAGATTTTCATTCTGTCCTGAACAAAATATAAAGGTAAGAAAAAACAAACATAAAATCAATTTTTTAACCATTTACTTCCTCCTTTTTTATATTACCTATTTTTGTATAATCAGTCAAGTTATTTAATATTAATCTCATACAATATTCCATCCTTTGATAAAATAATCTGTTTATCTTCCTTTTTCAATATTCTATATCCTTCTATTTCATCACCTACTGTAACTCTATATGTTTTCTTCTCTCCCTCAATGAAAAAATATTCAACACCTTCTAAAATCATTCTCCCTCTATAAATAAGTTTACATTCTTTTTCAGGAGCAACAAATGGAGTAATTTTAACTTCAGGCACTTTTTCAATTTCTGATACTTTTGAAGAAGTTGTAATTTTTTCAGGGGAAGTAACGATTGGTTTTTCAACTGGAGATGCCTTAGGAATAGAAGGCTTTTCAATTGGAGATACTTTTGTAAATGTGGGCACTTCAGGAGAGGTAATCTTTTCTTCAGGTTTTAAAATACTAACAAATTTTTGTGTTTTTATAATTGAAATAACATCGGGTTTTTTTGCATATATAATATTTGTAGGTACTGGTTTTTTCATTATTTCCATTGTTAATCTTCCAGTTGAAAATGGGTCTCTTTTACCTTCAATATCAATTTTTTCTCTTGTATAATAGACAAGTTTTTCCTCTTCTTCTTTAACCATTGTTTTACTTTCTACTGATGGTCTCTTTTCAACGGTTTCTCCAACTATCTGCTTTAATCTTTCTTCCGGAGAAATCAATTTTTTTAGATACATAAACAATTCAATAAGCCATGCAAGTAAAAGAGCAAGAAAAACAAATTTAAATATATTTCTTCTTAAAAAAGCACTTAATTTAAATGGCTCTTTATAAGCGCTGACTTTAATCTCTTCTTTTGGTCTGACTTTTGGTTTCTCTGGTTTAACTTTTATTTTTGGAGGTTTTTTCTTTTTAATCTCTTTTTTACTTATATTTATGAAATTTGAAATATCCTTTTTTGCAGAAATCAATTTTGACTCAATTTGTCTTGCTGTTTCCTCAACTATTTTAGAAATAGCGCCTATATATGCTTTAATTCTTTGTTCTTCTTTTTTCTTTTTGAGTATTTCTTCTTTTGGAGGTTTTTTTACCTTTATTTCTTCTAATTTTGGTTTTTCAGTTATAACTGGTTTTTCTCTTTTTTCTAATAAGTACTTTTTCTTCTCCTCTTTTAATTTTTTTGCTATTTCAATAAGTTGAAGTTGCTTCTGTTTTTCAATTTGTTTTTTATAGAAATTAATATCAGTGAAAAGAAGTGCTTTTTCTCTTTCTACTGTATTGAGAAGGTTTTTATATTTTATAAATTTGATTAAATTCTGTCTGTTTTTTAATCTTTTTTCTAACTCTTCATCTCTTCTTTTCGCCTTTTCTTCTTTTAATCTCCTTTTCTCCTCTCTTCGTCTCTCTTCCTCTTCCTTCTTCCTCGCTAATTCCTCTTTCTTCCTTTCCTCTATCTGCTTCTTTAACTCTTCTTTCTCCTTCCTCTTTTTCTCTTTTTCCTCTTCTCTCTGTCTTATTTGCTCTTGCTTCTTCCTTTCCTCTTCTTGCCTACGCTTTTCTTTTAATTCTATCTCTTCTTTTAGTTTTTCTTCTTTTTTCTTTTTTAATTCCTGCTTTTCAAGAAGTGCTTTTTCTCTTAATCTTTTACTCTCTTCTGCTTTCTTCTTTAGTAAACTTAATATCTCTTCCCTTCTCTTCAGTGCTTCTTCTTTTCTCTTCTTTAACTCTTCATCTCTTCTTTTCGCCTTTTCTTCTTTTAATCTCCTTTTCTCCTCTCTTTGTCTCTCTTCCTCTTCCTTCTTCCTCGCTAATTCCTCTTTCTTCCTTTCCTCTATCTGCTTCTTTAACTCTTCTTTCTCCTTCCTCTTTTTCTCTTTTTCCTCTTCTCTCTGTCTTATTTGCTCTTGTTTCTTCCTTTCCTCTTCTTCTTTTTTCTTTGCCCTTAATTCTAAATATTTTTCCCTTTTTTCTTTTTTCCTTTTACTGTTTAATATAAATGCTTTGTCTGCTTCTTCTGGTTTTTTTTCTTTTTTTATATCGTTATTAATCCGATTATTTTTAATTTTAACTTTTTTTAAACTCTCTTCCCTTTGTTTTATTCTTTCCTCTTTTTTCTTTTTTACAAACTCAATTAATTTTCTTTTTTTCTCATTTCTGCTCATTTTATTATCCATTTGTTTTTTCTGTTTTTAATATGATTGCATTTAAGTCAATATCTGCTTTATAAAAATTTTCTCCAATTGTTTTTATTGCCACATTTTCAACTGTAAAATATGATGAGGGATTGTCAAAATATTTAATACACCTTATAATCTCATTACTTGTGCCTGTTATACTCAATTTAATTGGAATTTTTTCATAAAATGCTTCTTTTTGAGGAACTCCAAAATCTGGAGGAGAAAGATTTGTAACCCCTGAGTCAATTACTAGTTTTATAAGATCTTTAATTACTTCAAACTGCAATGTATAAATAGGAATCTGATTTACATCAACAAGCCCTGTTTTTTGAAAGCCGAAAGAAGTTGGAATATTTACATTTCTTATCTTTGCAAATTTCTGCAGTTTGTCCTCAGAATAGTAAACATATTCTTTAAATTCTATTGACGGATATCTTGTAAATTGAGGTGGTGATGGATAAGTGGTTGAAAAACTATTTAACATAATTTCAAACTGTTTTTCCAGGAAAGCCTTTTTCTTACTCAGTTTTCCTATCAATTCAGGCGATGGGGCTTTTTCTTTTTCTGTTTCATATTTTTTTACTTCTTCATATTTTGTTTTAATTTCGTTTTCAATTTTCTTAACTTCTTGATTTATTTTTTTGTTTAAAAATTGTCCCGCTCCAATTATTCCTACTACTATTATCAGTGATATTATCATTGAATTTTTCTTAAAAAAATTTAAAATTTTTTTCATTTTAAAGTTAAAAGCAAAGAAAATTCAATTTTATTTTTTTCCTGATTTACCTCACATGAAGATATTTCTACTTTTTGTATAATATCAAGTTTACCNAATTTATCAACAAAATCTTTGAAATCATTAAAGGCAGTTTTAATATCACCAATAATAACTTCACCAAATAATGTAAAAACATTTCCACCTTCAACTGTAACTTCTTTTGGTTGAGTTTGTATCTGTTGTGGTCCAGGAGGTGTTGCTTTTTGACTTCCTGGAGGCCCACCCTGTGGTGGACCGACCGGTGGCATCTGCGGTGGTGGAGTTTGTCCTGGTTGTGTCGGCATCTGTGGTGGTGGAGTTTGTTCTGGTTGTGTCGGCATCTGTGGTTGTGGCACTTCTTGAGTTATTCCAGTTCCTGAGGGTTGTGTACCAGGGGTTCCTGGAG
>JGI24721J44947_10013086_pt1 | contig 10139 bp, 8 predicted proteins | sample YelNatPaOPGAMG01_FD_44947 | JGI IMG/M metagenome (IMG submission 44947) | reverse complement strand
GCCGTATAAATTTTAAACGGGATTAAAAAAAATGTATGAATTAGTATTGGCGCTTCCGGCAATTGCTTTAATTGTTTCGGTTTTTGCGGACGTTCTATTGATGTCTTATCTTCAGCTCGGAATATCGATTCTGGTATTTTCCATCGTTATTGCAATAGCCATGTCGTTTAATTCTATTACGGTTTTTTTAGGCGGCTTTTTCTTTGTAGATTATATTAATTTAGTAATTCTTATAACGGTTTCGACCCTTGAGCTTTTCGTGGCATTTTATTCGTTCGGATATGTCAGAACCGAAATTGCCGGAGGCGTATCGAAAAGAAAATTTAAATTTTATTATTTTTGGAAAAATTTATTTATTTTCAGCATGATGGTTTCGATATTGTCTAATAATCTCGGTATTTACTGGACAGGNCTTGAGGCAACCACTTTGGCTACAGCCTTATTGGTTTCTTTTAACAGAACCAAAGAATCTTTTGAAGCTACATGGAAGTATGTCATTATGTGTTCGGTAGGCATAGCGATTGGGCTTTTCGCAATAGTTATTCTGTATTTTACGACTTCTCAGGTTTACGGAGAAAGCCTGCAGTCGTTATCTTTTATTAATATCATGCAGGCAGGCGCAAAATTAGACAAGAATTTTCTTATGCTTGCTTTTCTTCTTGCCCTTGTCGGATTCGGAACGAAAGTAGGATTTGCCCCAATGCACAACTGGCTNCCCGATGCGCATTCGCAGGGGCCGAGTCCAGTCAGCGCTTTGCTTTCGGGAGTTTTGCTTAATACGGCTCTTTTGGGAATTTTAAGATTTTATCAGATTAACGGTGCGTCGGGCATATATTATCCGAGATATTTTTTNATAGGCTTCGGTTTCTTTACTATTTTAGTTTCGGCTTTTTCGGTAATAAAGCAGACCGACTATAAGCGCCTGTTCGCATTTTCTTCTATGGAAAACATGGGCATTATCGCGCTCGGTTTCGGCATAGGCGGAATTGCCGTTATAGGAAGCCTGCTCCAGATTTTTTTTCATGCTTTGAATAAGGGATTACTGTTTTTATCTTCCGGCAATGTTCTTGCGGCAACGCATGAAAGAAGAATAGATAAAATAAGGAATTTATCCAAGAATTTCCCGGTTACGGCATTAGTTCTTCTTTTCGGAGTCATGGGAATTAGCGGAATGCCTCCGTTTGCAATGTTTCTGGGAGAAATTTATATTATGACGGGGGTATTCAGGAGCAATATTTTGCTGGGGTTTCTAGTTTTTATTCTGCTGGTTTTTATTTTCATAGGGCTTTTCGTCAAAATTCTTAAAATGTACACAGGAAATACAGAGAATGAAGAAGCTGGCGACGAATTTAAAAACAGCAAAACGGCGCATAAAGGGGTTGACGAGAGCGTTATCCATCCGTTTATGGTGTATGTTCCTTTAATTCTTTTACTGCTCTCCTCTTTATTATTATTTTATATACCATCCCCTTTTTTAAATATCGTTCAATCTGCATCGGCTGAATTTGGAGGCAGAATAATTTTTAAATGAATAAGATTATGCTAAATAAACATAATATAGAATCAAGCGATTTTATAAACTTGACAGATAATATCAAAGCGTCCGGAAAATATCTGCTCGGCGTTGCGGCGGCGGACGAGAGGAGCTTAAATTCTAAATACGCCGTCAGATATTTTTTTGGAGGGGGAGGCGGCAATATTGATGAGTATTGCGTCAACGCGGACGAAAGTTTTCAATCAATATCTAAAATATGCCCCGCCGCAAAAATGTACGAGCGCGAGATATACGATTTATTCGGACTTTTACCGACAGGGCACCCCGATCTAAGACCTTTAATGTTGTATCCCGAAAACTGGGATTCTCCGTCCATCCGTTAAGAAAGGATTATAATAATTTAACTCCCGAGATGAAGAAATACGGCGAATATAAGTTTAAAGAGATTTTGGGGGAAGGTATTTTTGAAATTCTTGTAGGACCGGTGCATGCCGGAATTATAGAACCGGGGCATTTCAGGTTTTCGCTTGCCGGAGAACCGGTCTTACAGCTTGAGATAAGGCATTTTTGGAAGCACCGGGGTATCGAAAAAGTTTGTGAAGGGAAAGATTTTAAAGAGGGCTTAGATTTAGTTTCCAAAATTTCCGGCGACAATAATGTCAATATAACGATAAGCTATCTTGAAGCGGTTGAAAATCTTTTAAATATCGAAATACCTAAAAGAGCCGAATATATCAGGGTAATACTTGCGGAGCTTGAGCGCATTTGGAACTATGTAAGAGATATTGCATGGATTTTTATGGATATCGGTTTTGCTTTACCGGCGCAGAGCCTGTTTGCTTTGCAGGAAGAATTAATGAGGCTCAATAAAATTTTAACCGGGCACAGGTTTTTGTTTAATTCTTTAACCGTAGGCGGCGTAAATTCAGACCTTGATTCTGCGAAACTTAAGACAATAGAGAAGACAGTCAAGAAAGTCGAAAATATTATAAAAGATTGCGAAGAATTTATTTTAAATTCTTCTACCGTTTTAGACAGGCTCGAATTTACGGGAAAAATTAATCATAAAACGGCGGAAGAACTTTCGCTGTGCGGTATAAGCGCAAGAGCGTCCGGATTATCCCGCGATTCCAGAATTGAATTTCCTTATCTTATATACGATAAGTTTAACTTAAAACCTGTTTTGCATGACGGCGGAGATGTTTTCGCAAGGACTGTTTTAAGAATTAAAGAAATTTATGTTTCCAAAAAAATAATCGAAGATTTATTGTTTAATCTGCCCGAAGGGGATATTGCCGTTGCTTGCGGAAATAAGCCCGAAGCTTATAAGTATGCAATCGGAAATTCTGAAACTTCAAGGGGTAACGCTTTTTTCTATATAATGGCGGACGATAACGGAAAGATTTTCAGACTCAAATATATAGACCCATCGTTTAGAATATGGCCCTCCATTCAGTACGGGGTATTGGGAAATATAATTGCCGATTTTCCTTTGATAAATAAAAGTCTCAATTTATCTTATTCCGGCAACGATATGTAGTTAATTAAGGTGATAATCCATGAGCTTTCTAAGCAAATTATTATTTAAAAATAAGACGCAGGAAATAACCGCCGCCGAAAGCGGTTCGATTTTAATTAAAGGGGAAGAGTTAAAACGTTCGATCAACGAAGTATTCGGGAGAAGTTTATTCGTGAGGCTTGTGGACAGCGGTTCCTGCAATGCCTGCGAAAACGAGCTCGCCGCTCTTTCCAACCCTTATTACGATTTGGAAAGATTCGGCATAAAGTTTGTGGCATCGCCCAAGCATGCGGATGTTCTTATAATAACCGGATGCGTAACGAGAAATATGCTTAATCCTATGTTAAAGACTTATGAGAATATACCGTCGCCTAAGTTNGTGATTACGGCGGGGGACTGTCCCGAATCGGGAGGACCGTTTAAAGATTCATATTCGGTATGCGGTCCGGTTTCAAAATATTTAAACGTCGCCGTGCACATTAGCGGATGTCCTCCCGAACCGGAAACTATCGTATCGGGATTTTTAAAATTTATGGATATGATGAAATCTTCATAATTTCTATTTGCAAATTTGAGGCTTAATCATGAATATTGAGAAAGATATAAAATGAAAGCGCTCGACAAGCTGGTTTTACGTTTAACCGAAGAAGCTGAAGGCAGACAGGGCTCTTTGTTTTATATATTGAACGGTATAAACGAAGAGCTGGGTTATATACCGGACGAGGCGGTTTTGCCGACGGCAGAGAATCTCAATATCTCTAAAGCNGAAGTTTACGGTTTTCTTAGTTTTTTNAGAAATTATAANACGGATGCCGCAGCCGGCGGCGCATNCCNTAAAATCGTCGTCTGCCGGTCGGAAAGCTGTGAAGCTTCCGGTTCAAAACAATTATTGGAACATATAAAAATAAGTTTAAATCTTGATTTTGGAAAATACAGTCCGGACGGAAAGTATTTTTTGGACTATGTTTATTGTTTTGGGCATTGCGCCTCCTCTCCCGCTGTTGCAGTGGACGGCATACTGTACGATAAAGTAACGCCGGAGGTTTTTGATAAAATTATTAAAAACTTAGATTTTAATAATTTAGAAAAACCGGTCGAACTTAAATCCAAATCTCTTATATTCAAAAGGTGCGGCAATATAAATCCCTTGTCTGCCTCCGATTACGCAGATAATGGCGGATTTAACGCGTTAAGAAGAGTTATTGGGGAAATTAAATCCAAAGGTGACGAAGGGAAATTATTATTTATAAACGAACTGAAGCAGTCGAAACTTAAAGGCAGAGGGGGCGCGGGGTTTCCGGCAGGCATTAAATGGGAAACGGTGTTTAAAGAAAAATCCGCAGTTAAATATATAATATGCAATGCCGATGAAGGGGATTCCGGCGCTTATGCCGACAGGATTATTCTTGAAAACGACCCCGTGTCGGTCATAGAAGGTATGATTATCGCCGGATTAATAACAGGCGCCGAATACGGCTGTGTATATTTGAGGGCGGAATATGCCGGGGCTAAGCAGGTAATTGAAAGCGTCCTCGGTTCATTGAAAGACGGCGGCTATCTCGGCAACGATATTTTAGGCTCCGGCTTTAAATTTAATATTGATTTGATAACCGGAGCGGGAAGTTATGTCTGCGGGGAAGAAACCGCTCTTATGGAAAGCATAGAAAATAAAAGAGGAACGGTAAGACAGAGACCGCCTGTTCCTGCGGTCAGCGGCTTATACGGAAAGCCCACCGTTCTTAATAACGTGCTGACGTTTGCTTATGCCGTTTATATTCTTAGCGATAATTCCAATTTAGAGTATTTTCTGTCTTTAGGCACGGAAAATTCTAAAGGTACGATGCCTTTTCAGGTTTCAGGAGCCGTTAATAATCCCGGAATTTTTGAATTGCCCTTCGGAGTTACACTGAGAGAACTTTTAAAGCTTGCCGGAGCGGTCGAAAATGCCGAAACGGTTCAGATAGGCGGACCGCTCGGCGCTTATTTTCCGTTAAGAGCCGAGTTTCTTAATTTAAAGCTTTCTTATGAAGGCGTATCGGAAAAAGGCGGAATGCTGGGTCACGGAGGCATCGTAGTTTTCGGACAAGGGACTGATATGAAATACAGGCTTTTGAACTCTTTAGATTTTTTTATAGATGAATCCTGCGGCAAATGCGCCCCTTGCAGAATTGGAACGGTAAGGCTCAAAGAATTATTCGAAAGAATTTTTAAAAAACAGAATATCGAAGAAAATTTAAAAATAATAGACGAGATTCTTGAATCTATGAAATATTTATCGTTATGCGGTTTTGGAGCAGGCGTTTATATGCCTGTAAGAAGTCTCTTAACTCATTATAAGAATGAAATCATAGAAGTNTGAAAAATTATTTATTAAAATTAAAATGAACGGCGAAAAAGAAAACTTTACGGAAAAAATAACTATAGAAATCGACGGTAAAACCGTTATCGCCGATAAAGGAATTACGGTACTGCGCGCGGCTCGGCAAAACGGCATCTATATTCCGGCGCTTTGCGATTATAAGGACTTGCTACCATACGGCTCTTGCAGGCTTTGCGGCGTTATAGTCGAAGAAAGAAAAGGATATTTGCCCGCCTGTTCTTTATACGCAGAAAACGGCATGAAAATAAAAACCGTTTCCGATGAACTTTTTTCTTTGAAAAAAACTTTAATGGAGCTGTACCTTTCCGACCATCCGAACGACTGCCTTACCTGCTTGAAAAACGGTATATGCGAACTTCAGACAGCGGCTTCTTATTTNGGTTTAAGCGGCATAAGGTTCAGGGGAAAAAGCCATTTAAATCTGCCCGTTGACGATTCCAATCCGTATTTTTTATTTGACCCGAAAAGATGCATAGTCTGTGCAAGGTGTGTAAGGGCATGTGCAGAAATTCAGGGCAATTTCGCGCTTACGGTTGCCGGAAGAGGGTTTAATTCAGCAATAAAAGCAGGCTGGAGCAAAGAAAGCAGCTTTTTTANCTCCGAATGCGTTTCATGCGGCGCATGCGTAAAAGCTTGCCCTACAGGCGCGCTTATAGAAAAAGGCGTTGCGGATTANGGCAAACCTTTTAGAACAACAAGGACGACATGCGGCTACTGCGGAGTAGGATGTTCGTTTAACGTAGAAACAAAAGGGGAAAACATTATAAGGGCAGTTCCCGTTGACGAAAGNTTGTCTAATTACGGTCATTCCTGTATCAAAGGCAGGTTTTCGTTCGGCTATGCCAAAAGCGNAGAGAGGCTTAAACNCCCGCTCATAAGAGAAAATGCTGATTTGCCTTTCCGGCAGGTTTCGTGGGAAGAAGCTTTCGCTTTTATTGCCGGCAGATTTAAAAAAATTCAAAAAGATTACGGAATTAATGCCATAGGCGCAATAAGTTCCTCAAGGTGTACGAATGAAGAAAATTATTTAATGCAGAAACTTGTAAGGGNGGTTTTTCACAATAATAACATAGATACCTGCGCAAGGGTCTGCCATCAACCGACAGGTTACGGACTTGGTGTTGCATTCGGCGCGGGAGCCGGAACGCAGGATTTAAGTTCGCTGTTTAAGTCCGATGTTATAATGGTCATAGGTTCAAACCCTACCGAAGCACATCCGGTAGTAGGTTCTTTTATTAGAAAAGCGGCACGTAATTGGGCAGATCTTATAGTAATAGACCCCAGAAAGACCGAAGTTGCAAAGTCGCCTCATATAGCCGCGCGTTATCACTTAAGACCGCTTCCAGGTACTAACGTAATACTGCTTAATGCAATGGCGCATTATATTTTAAATGAAAATTTAATTGAAACAGATTTCGTAAAAACGAGATGCGATGAAGAATCTTTCAGGCTATGGGCAGATTTTATACTGAATGAATCTAATTCGCCTAATACGGCGTCTAAAATAAGCGGAGTTCCGAAGGAAGATATTGAGGGAGCAGCCCGTCTGTATGCCGAAGCGGACAACGCTTCGATATTTTACGGTCTGGGCGTAACCGAACATTTGCAGGGCTCTACAGGAGTTCTATCCATAGCTAATTTGGCTATGGCGACCGGAAATATCGGCAGAAAAGGCGTCGGCGTCAGTCCTCTCAGAGGGCAGAATAACGTTCAGGGTGCAGCCGATATGGGTGCGGAGCCTTCTTCACTGCCGGGGTACAGACACATTTCCGATGAAAAGTCTAGAGCGGTATTTGAAAAAATATGGGGAGTAAAATTAGAAGCAATGCCGGGCATGAGGCTTCCGGATATGTTAAGGGGAGGGTTAGAAGGCAGATTTAAAGGGATATATATTATGGGGGAAGATATAGTCCAAACTGACCCGGACTCTAACAGAATAATAGAATCTTTGAAAAATATGGAAATGGTAGTAGTCCATGATTTATTTAAAACGTCAACCGCAGAATACGCCCATGTCATACTCCCGGGCTCGTCTTTTTTGGAAAAAGACGGGACATTTACCAACTGGGAAAGACGTGTGCAGAGAGTAAGAAAGGTTATAGACCCTGTTGCGCGTTTACAAGATTGGCAGATAATCGCCGGTCTCTCCGATGCTATGGATTACAGGATGCTTTACGGACATCCTTCCGAAATAATGGATGAAATTGCTCAAACCGTTACACAGTTTTCGGGGCTAAGNTATGATTTATTAGATAAAAACGGTTCTGCTCAGTGGCCGGTTAATGCCGATAATCCTAACGGTACGCCGATTCTCCATAAAGATAAATTTGCNCGAGGCAAAGGCAGATTTACTATTACTAAATTTATAGGTTCCAAAGATTCTGTGTCGGAAGAGTATCCTTTTATTTTAACGACCGTAAGGAATCTTTATCAGTATAACTGTTCGAATAATACCAGAAAAAGTTTTAACAGTTTATGGTATGGACAAGATGTTTTGGAAATTTCCAAGGAAGATGCCGAAAAATTGTCTATCGCAGACGGCGCTCTTGTAACGGTCAAAAGCAAGAAAGGTTCGGTTACGCTTAATGCAAAAATCAGCGAAAGGGTTATGAAAGGAGTAACAGCGACTACTTTTCATTTTCCTGAGTTTAAAACCAACGTCTTAACAAGCGAGTATGCAGACTGGTCAACCGAAACACCGGAATATAAGGTAACTGCTGTGTCTATAAGCAAAGCCGACGTCCCGTTCGCTTCAAGAGAGTTTAAGCCGTTATTTCAAGGAAACGAAGAAATCAAATCTATGTTTTTGGATATTTGCAGAATTTTTTCGCCATACCCGCCGGATACAGCGGCTGAAGAGATTCAAAGCCACATTGACAAATACTGGGAACCGTTTTTACGCGCAAAATTGTTTGAAATTTACGGCGCCGACGAAGGCAATTTTAAAGCCGTTATAAAAAAAGTTATAGAAAACTTTATAAATTAAAGTCTTTCATATTAACGGTATTCAAAGCCTGTTAAGTATGTTCGTGCCTATTATTGTCTGCCTGTCAGCCTATACATCAAATTGAATAATATTAAAAGCGTGCTATACTTTATACATATGCATAATAGCATTGTTTAAGCAAGCTTGAGATGCAAACCTAAGGATAAATTCATGGATGCTTACGGCAAAGAAAATCGTAATTTGGAATTTTACGTTCAGTGGCATTTTATAGATTCATGCAACTTAAGGTGTATCCATTGCTATCAGAGCGATTACAATCGCAAGGATTTAGATTTTAATCAGCTGAAAGCTATTTTTTTAAAATTAGACGAAGCTATGGCAAAGTGGAAAATGAAATGTTTTGTTTCGCTTACCGGCGGAGAACCTTTTTTGCAGCCGGAAGGGCTTTTTTATTTAATGGATATGATAGAAAACTCGAAGAATTTTAAAAGCATGGCAATACTTACTAACGGGACTCTCTTAGACGTCGGTTTGGTAAAAAAGATTAAAAATTATAAAAAATTAGCGGAGGTGCAGGTATCTTTAGACGGACATGACGAAGAATCGCACGATGCGGTAAGGGGTGCGGGAACTTTTTCTAAGACTGTCGAAGCAGTGAAAATATTAAAAGATTACGGAATTAAAACCGTTGCAATGTTTACGCTTCATAAAAAAAATATCGATTCTGCCGCTAAAATGCCGAAACTTGCCGTTTCGTTAAATATTGATGCCCTGACGGTTGAAAGAATGACGACAATGAGCGACGACGAAAAAGACAAATTTTTCATAGAAGCCGAGGAATTAAAAAAAGTTTATTCCGATGTCTATAATGCGGCAAAAACCGAATTTATAAATAAAAACACTAAACTTGCAACTTCAAGACCTTTATGGAACCTGATTGACAATGACGCAGGAGGCTATTGCCCCATAGGCTTATCTTCATTATGCATACTTCATGACGGCGTTATGCTTCCATGCAGGAGGCTTTATTTGCCCATAGGCAATATATTAACGGACGGTCTTTTTAAAGCATGGTACAACTCGGATATTTTATGGAAGCTAAGGAAGAAAAGCGACGGAAACGAATGCGCAAATTGTTCTCATTCGGATAGATGCGGAGGATGCAAAGCAGTCAGCTATTATATTAATAAAGATATAAATTCTAAAGACCCGCAGTGCTGGATTTAGTTTAATTTTATGATATATTTTATATAGCTATTATGGATATTTTATCAAGGATATTTAAAATTTCGGATTTTGTAAGCATAAGGCATGAAGGCGGCAAATATTTACTTTTTGATAATATAAACGGAAATATTTTTAGATTAAACGAATTGTCGTTCGAGATTTTATCTTTATGCGACGGAAAAAACAGCGAGGAAAGAATTTTATGCCTGATACACGAAAGGTTTGACGCTTCAGGCGAAAAAATCTCCTGCGATTTTAATGCGCTGGTAAATATGCTTTTAGATAAAAAATATATTTCGATTATTTAAATAAATAATTTTAATAAAAGGGAGGTGAAAGTTCATGAAAAAGACTTATGAGGCACCATTGTTTCAGGAAATTTCCGCCGAAGAATTTTACAGCTTGATTTCAGAAAGCTACGGGATGAAGGATTCTTGCTATTCCTGAAAGGAGTGTAAAAAATAGCGCAGGTTGCGCATAAAAACAGCCTGCATCCTAATTTATTCAAGGATGCAGGCTGACTCTTTGTTTATATAAGGCAGATAAAATCGAAGACAAAGTGAAGCATACG
>JGI24721J44947_10013080_pt1 | contig 10141 bp, 12 predicted proteins | sample YelNatPaOPGAMG01_FD_44947 | JGI IMG/M metagenome (IMG submission 44947) | reverse complement strand
AGCTTTGAGCGAGCTGACGATCCGATGAGCAGACTTTCAAGCTTTTCTGAAATTCATGGAAGTTCGCGTTGCTCATTGGGAGGCGCTTTGGAAAGAATATCTAAAGCCCCGGTGGGCTCGATTGCGAAGGAATCTGTGCTGTGGGAAGCAGCGTGAATTCGTCAACTTTTTCAATCAGTTGAGTGCCCTCGAAGAGGATGAAAGTCAGAAGCTGGTAGTAGCGTACGGAGCAGGGCGCTGGGCGCCCAAAAAAGGGACTACACCAGCTCCAACGACAAGAACATACAAGGATTGCGCACGGCGTTTCGCTACGATACCTGTAGATAAGTTCCGAACATCATATACAATCCACGAGTTGGGATGTACACTTCAGAGAGCCGAGATAGAATAGTGCCAGCGGAGCCCTGAGGATAAAAAAACGTACGGAGCGCTGACGGAAGAGCAAATGGAAAGGGGGGCGAAAGTTCGATGATTGCTCGCATTAGAAAGTACAACTTCTAATGGCAAGAAACGTATGGAGTTCGTGAACCGAGATGTTTACGCTGCAATCAATATAAGGAAATGTGCGGTGATGGAAAGATGACCCCATAATGGACAAGAGCGAACTTTATTGGACACCCTCCCAATAAGGAACTATATGAGACAAGATTGAAAGCATTAGTATATGGACCGCCGAGAACGCCTGGTGGGCGTCTCTACGTCAGTTGGAGTCGTATTTTCTAGTGCGCGTCACACGCCACTACTGCATACCGCTGGCGTCGTTCGACTTTAGAGGGGCGTTTGTTGGTGCGTGTCGTGCGCTCGAACATGGCTTTTACAAACATTTTTTTGCATTATTCACCGAAACATCGAAAGGCTTCAAGTGTAGCGTTGGTTAGGAAGGCGTCGACTGGCTTCGTTTGGAGTAGCCGTTGGCTTTCCTCGCACGGGAGGTCGCTCCGGCGGGTTTCCCCATGCTCGTTGGCGAACGCAAAGCGTGCTTGTCGGGCGCTGCAGATCACCTCGACATTAACTCCACCGTTCCCGGTGGGTGCCGGCCCGCGTGACGGCGCTGGTGCTGCTTCCCAGAACAATGGTGCGCCCGCTCCAACTTCGGTCCCAAAGACGGATCACATGTCGAGGCGTGCGCAGGCCCTGCGGGCGTTTTTGCGCAGTCACAAGTCGCTTCTTCGGTGTGGTGACGGCTTCCATACAGAAGCCGCGAACACCTGCCGGAAAAATGATACAGCGCTGATGTTCGTCCCTATCGAAGAGATTGAGTCATATCGTGGTAGGAGGAGTTTTCAGGGCGCTGACGTGGCGGCAGTCATTACGACCAATGCGGAGGCGATCATCGAAGCTGGCATTGCGGCTGCAAGGGTGAATAAAGAATGCTACGAGGGAAAAAATCTGGCAACGCTGAGCCGCACCGAAGCCATCGAGGAACAGCTCGCCAACGACATGCGCGATCAGCTTCGCATTGTGAGTTATGCGGTGCTGGCTCAGGAGGAGAATGCACCGCCAGTTGACTTTTTGCACCGACGCAACGTTGCATTACTACTGGAGCTCTACCATGAACTTGGGCTGGATTTGAGCCGTGTTAAAGACGGCTGGCAAGCAATGGCGCGCAAAATCCAGGAGCTCTGTCCGGATCCGTCCTGGTATGAAAAACGTGTCAAGCCTGCTGTTGAGCAACTGCTGGGCGCCTTTGGGAACTAGGGACGCGAAACCAGATTCCTCTGAAAGATTTGTTCCTATGCCCCAATGGAGGATATTTGTTTGCATTCGTCTCTGTGTATGTACCTTATAGACGCACACCCTATTTCTCTAGGTAAAAGACTTGGTTGCATGTACGTTACGCCCAGCGTCTGTGCTCTGCATTCGGGGGGCAACATCGGGCGCTCCAGCTGTCTCCGCGAAACAAACAAGCGCCGAAGCCAACGTGAACTGGAGTCGAGACGGAGAGAAGCATCAAACGTATGCCATCGCTTTTCCGAAAGCGCCTAGCGTTGCACTGTGAACTCCGAAGGCTTTCCGTCGGTTTTACGCCTTGAAAATATCTCGGTTGCGTTTCCTTCGGATGCCTTTTTGACGCAGACAACTCGTTGTTTCGTTCGATACCTCTAGGCATCGGAGCAGCGTCAATACGCTCCATGATCGATCGTGCGGGATGCTTTGCGCGCCTGGGAAATGCGTCAACGGCATTCGCGCTGATTTCTACACCCGTCGCAGACCAGGTGGTGTTCCGTCGAGCAAGCTCCGCTACCGTATTTCGATATTTGACCAAANTATTTCTGGGTGTACAGCCTCGGCATTCGAAGCGCATCGATAAGGACTTTCGGATTCCTTGGCATTTATAGAATGCTCTTCCTTCAATTCAGAGTGGCTCATTCGAAGCTCTCGAGTTGGAAATCGCTACGTTAGTGTCGTCTAGATGATTCGCGAGGCATTCAAGGAAGGGTGCAAAAGACGATCCGATACCTTTCTCTAATACGTAGGTATGCGCCACGATTCGTCTACTTTTCTTCCGTGCAGCATGCTCAAATCATGCGTTCTGCGAGCGTCCGATCTTGCTGTTCCACGGGAGCAGGCGGGTGGAGCAGTTAGCGATGCAGGATTGACCCCAAAAAGGAGCTGTACCTCGCGATTTGAAGACTTGTTCAAAAGCAGGTGCCAAAAGTTCGATGAACTTGCCACGTCACATAATCGAGATCCCTTCAAACATGCATCCTTCTCTATCGGTCGCGATCGAGAAATAGTCATTTAAAAATTACATAGTACCTTTTTGGGGGTATCATCCTAAGGCTCCCGTCTCCTCAGTGTGCAGGCAAAAGGGTCTGGGTCTCGAGCTATCGCCATCGCAGCAATTGCATCCTTTTGAGAGCGCGACGGAGCTTCGCACGAAGCGGGTGTAGACGAATCGGAATTTCGAGGCTTGTTCTCCTGCCTAAAATGTCCTTCCGGGACTTGTTTCCTAAGGTATATTACCGGATTTTACAAATGCTCCGTCGAATGAAACAGCTTGCGCTTCCGTACGTGGCGCACAGAGCAGCATCCGAGACGTTTGCCCAGGAAAGATCAGTGATCATTAGGTGCGGCGCCTTTAGCGGAGAACTGAGGATATTCTCAACTGAACCCTGCTGTGTCCGCGAAGCGCATGCACTGATCGATGAATCAAGCGCCCATGTACCAAGGGACATCCTTCAGAAGAAGTGCTGTGGTAGACACATGGGTACATCTCACCGTCGTCCAAATCTGACTAGTGCGAAGGACGCACCGAAACTGCGAACCAAGATAATGAGGATGGTAAGCGCGTCGTTCATCGCAACGTCTTTCTGTGCATGAAATAGGTAGAAAACATCAGAAAGAAGCATATTCGGAATTTGGAGGCTGGTATCAACATGCTTCGACAGCTGATAATGAAACTAGAGGGAATCGANANACCAGTGCATTCAAGGCTCTACGTATGGTGATGGAAATGGAAGCAGTCGCGTAAAGAAAAGCCTACAAANGCTGGTGTTGATGCTNATGAGAATAGACCCAAAATTCAGCGTAATCGCTCGATTTACCTTCGATCATCCGTTCCATCTGCCTAGGACAAACGTACATTGTACCTGCGTTCGAGCACGGTACGATTCCGTTGGAATGAGGCGCGAATGTATCGCTGCAGCGCAAGTAACGCCATATAACATTAAAACAGGGCTGCCACCAGCACACGCCCAAGTCAAGAGAGGCTGCTGCTCAACGGAATTCGTTTGGTCTGCCCTCCAGTGCAGGCTTCGGGTTCCAATAGTCAGACTCGCACCGAGTCGGCTGCCTGAACCGCGCATATGTAAGTTACGGGAGCGCTAATACCGTTGGCAGTGTGATCGCCAACTTCGGCACCTACCCCGTAACCTAGATGTGTCCAAGGACTCGTTCGTGTTCGTAGCGTATCGGCACTGGATATGGTGACGAGCGCTGCCCAGCGAATTCGGCGAAATACCTGGTGCAAGCGAGTCCACAGAGTAGTCAGCTCGTCGCGCAAGTCTGACGCACGCTGCGCCCGACAAACTCGACTTGGGTCACGCGACAGCGCTCCAAACATCACAAAACTCCGAATGCGGCAAACGAAACATGTTCTGCTCGTCTAGCAGGTGCTCTGTATATTACATAGTGTCGTCCATGCTAAAATCCTGCGTGCTGTTGTTCTAGAGATGTGCTGTTTAGAGACGCTTCTACTCAGCGGACGATGACCTCAAAGTCTAGGATGAGGACGCGCATTTGAAAAAACTTCGAAAGTCAGACGTTCCGGATTGCCGCGAACCGCGGTAACATCAAGAATAGAAGGTACAGAGCCTCGTGCATGGCTACTCGTGGAGCGATTGTCCAGCTTACGCGTACACGAGCGGTACGTGTGGGTGCTCGAGATGCATACGAGCTCGACACTGAGAGCGTACATCGTATCAAGCATTTCGAGCTCCGCTTTCGGTTTGCTAGGGAATCAACTCCGGTCGACGTCGAGACGTTCACATGCCTCGCGATCTTGTGCTATACGCGTCTGCAAACAGCTAGCAGTTGCACAGACAGCCGGTGTTCAGCGTTCGCTTCCACTAGCCATTCGTTTCCATGGATTCGCTCTGATGCGGGATTCCTAGCTTCAGGTGCTCCCAGAGTCGGCGATACATGACACTGAGGTCCTGAAGGCGCGATATAACATGCTGGCGCTCCCGGTGATACTCAAGCGGCTTGTTCACTCGCCAATTTCCATGAATTGGACACGGTCGAGACTGCACGTTTTCCGATCCAGTCTCGGGTGCATCTGCAGTACGCAGCCCTGCAGCAATTGGGCTAGGTCGCTGACCTCCACGCCACGACCACTGACAGTATCCACCAAACCCGCAGTAACCCTCGGGAGCCGCAGCCACAAGGACGCTGGTTTCCGCAATCTGCGCGTCCACGCGCTTCAGCTGGCAGTGCAGCTTGGTCGCTTCTTCGATAACGCCATTCAAGCTCGCATAGGCTGCTTTTTCCGCAGCCGATGCAGTCGCTGCAAGTGGAGGTGGTGGTCGGAACTCTGGAGGCATACCTCGATCGTTTTGCGGAGCGTCCTGCGACGCATGCGCTGTTTGTGCCTCCTGTTCTCGCTTCTCTTGCTCTCGGAGCAGCAATTCTGCAGCTCGTTGCGCCTCTTTTCCGGCGGCCGCAAAGCCCCGAACCACCACCTCTGCAGCCAGGAGGGCTTTACGAGCAGCTCGCGGCAATGTCTCTACAGATTCCGCCAGACGGAGTACAGCCACAGCGCACCCACATTCGTCCGAACAGTACTTTGAACCACGGCGCGGTTCGTGTGTGCAGATCGGATATGCGCAGACCGGTTTGGGAAGTGTAGCAACAGCAGCACCAGCAGCAGCAGCAACTCCACTGTTCCCACGTATACCGCTACGAGCATCTTCGTTCGGCTTGGAAGCGGTGCCTTCAGTGACGGGATCTACAACAGCGGACAAGGGGTCGCGGCCGTTGCCGATGCCCTTGCCGGCCGACTGCTCCGACGGCCGTCGACGCTTCGCCGTGCGTTTGCCCCGCAATGCCTCCACCGAACCGGTATCTGCAAGTTGGTGCGACCACTCGGGGCCCGAAATATCGGCTGCATCAGGCGTTCGTGCCCCTTCCGACCCAGCTGCTGCGTGTTGTTGCCCGTTTCCGTCGCCCTCGTACGTGAGCGCGTGATCATACGCTACTGTTGATGCATCCAGAGACGCGCCGAGCTGGCCGACTGCCGGTGGAAGCGAGCCATCTCGCAGCGCAAGCTCAAGCTGCAGCAGTCGTTCGTCGAAAAAGTGTTCAACCCGAGTCGCCCGCACCAGTATCTTTTGCGACTCCTTATCCGAGACCTGCAGAAAAAGCCGACAGTTGTGGAAAACCTGGCGAACATCCCGCACAACAGCCGCCGGATCGTCTGCGGTATATCCTTCCGCAGTATGCAAACGATGCATGATCAGGTTCAGATCCAAAGGCACAGGCACTGCCTGCTCATATCCTGGATACTTTTGAGGATTGGTGAGTTCACGAAGCTCCCGGGCATCGCTCCGTCGGCATATCTCTGCCAACAGATGTCGGAGGTGATACATGAAATGTCGGCGCTTCTCGTTCGGTAGCGCGTCTGCTGAAAGCGACTGCGAGGGTGCTCCACCGATTGGTGCCCGGCGGGCAAGCACGGAGAGGAAATGTGATTCAGGTAAATAACTATCGAGCTCCGCTGCTTGCTCGAGCAGGAAAGGAGCCACTTCGTGGACATGCTCCTCGGTATATGAACGCATCCCTGCAAAAGGCAAGGTCAAGGCAAACGTCACGTATCCATACGTAAGATCCACAGCAGGTCGTAGCCGCACGCCGGGGTTTTTCGCACAAAGTAGATCTGCTCGCACAGCGATCTCGAACTTTGAGCGCGCTGACTCAAACAACGGAGCGTACTCTGGGGATGCTCCGTAGTACACCACGTGGTACCAGGCGTCATCCGTCTCCACGTAGATGCGTGGTTCGATGCCAAACTGGATACACCAGGAGCGTATCGGTCCAATCGGAGTTCCCTTGAGGACAGGCATCCGGTTCCGCGTCGAACTTGCCGCTACAGCACCTTGCTGAGCGCGGGAGAGCGCCCTTTCGACAGCCTCGGCCAAGTCCGTTGTACCATAGTACTCTGCGAGGCGGCCTTCAACGGCTAGACGCTCGACTGCGCTAGCGATCTCGTCTTCCTCTCGAGTGCAGAGCCAGCCGATGGCACAGACAACCGGTGGGTCTGGCTCATCGACGACGTCCAGAGGCACGAGTGCCTCGGTGAGCGTGTCCACCTCCGGCTGGAGTCTGTCTGGACGAAAGAACGAAAACTGAAGCAAACGACGCTGCTTCTTCGCATCGCCACTATCCCCTGGGAGGTTGTACCGGTCCGGGACGCTCTTCAAAGTCGAGTCTGGAAAGCTTTTGGTTTGTTCAGACTCGGCGTGTGCTCCAGTGACAAGTGAGTCCATTTGCGAGTTTAAACCTGTACTCGTGCATGCCCGTCCGCCAGGGCGCGGACGCGAAGGGTCACAACCGATCAAGTGAACCCCGCTGGTAACTCGGAGTTTCGGGTGCGGGCCTTGGAACCCGACTCGCCCGGAAGCTTCGCACCGACCTGTGGCACCGGGTGCTGGTCAGGTTTCTGCAGTGCCGTTCACACGCACACGAAAGCAAGACAGCGTCCCGATGCGGGGTGTAGCTTATGTACGCTATGGTAGCGGCGGCGTCTATAGTGTTCAGAGCGTCCCCAAGAGAACGTCACCAGAAAACTTGTCTAAAGTTCGCACAAGCGCCAACAGTCGCAGCGCAGTCGTGTCCGATATCCACGCAACACTGGACTAGTCGCGCACGCTTCTCTCCGAACTGTGTTTTTATGCAGGACCTGGGTATTCGAGGTGCAGCGATGAGGGCTTACTGATTCCTATGTCGTTTTAGGATGATTGTACGTCTTTCTGGAGTGGGTCCGGCAGCGCTTTGCCGTCGGAGCTCGTTACGACACCTGCGTGAAGGTGCTTCGCGACAGCCGCAAACAAGGGTTCGCAGAATACGCGATATCACCATTCAGTTCATAAGGACGAATATCTGATCTTCTCCATTCTTGGTGTGACTATTGATCAGTTCAAACGTTGTTCAAGGATTCGATCTCTCTGGTTCTTGGCAACTTGTGCGCGAACCCAGTTGCAGCGCTGGATTGTTTACGGAAACTACCTGGTAGAGTCATTTGGCGACTTGTTCACCAGGTATTGCCAAAGCGTCACTGGGATCGAAACGTCAACCATCCTAGTTTGTTTGAAGAGTAAATCCAGTTTACTCTATATGGCGATCGACGGAACGGCATTCAACACCAGCATGGCTATTGCAATGGGATATGCGAATATGTGTAACAGTCTACTAGGTTGGCATGGAAAAAATTGTTGGACTCTGACGGAAGCCTTCGGTGCGATCGTTTACAGTTTCGAGTGCATCAGCGCATTGCAGGAAATATGCGTCGACGGATCGAAAATGATCGACATGATCTCCAGTCTGGATTTTCCCTGCAGTTGCTGTTTTTTCATGGACAACATCGCGTTCCACATACGCTCTGTCAAATGAAACAGCATGCACTTGATGGTTCTAGAGAAAGCGTACTCGCCGATGGGATGTTTCAGAAGGTGCCCACGATCCCAGGATACGTCGTTGAGCGCAGAAACCGGGAATGGCTTCCAGAAACAGCCTCTTGTATCCATCAAGGACACGCAGTGAGCAGTGAAGCAAGCGTGTACGTGCCAAAGATCGGGATACGAAAAGAAAGAGTGTGGTGAGTGTATAGGAACTCCTGACCTCATCCATGGGTTACCGCTGCGAATGGTGCACCTAGGCTGCTCGTAATGAGAAGGAATATGGCGAGCGACGTAGAGCTCACCAAGATCATCTGTTCAAGAGTGACGTAGGAAACTGCCGAATGCGGTGAAAAAATCTCCATCAACACTGCCACCAGTTCGCTTTGACTGCTAGTCACGGAGTTGGATCTGCAGGAGAGACCGACGTATCGACAGCCTGGAGCCATCAGAGAGGATCAAGAGGCAGCCGCACAGAGAAAGCCTGCAAAGGGTGGTGGAGCCAGTGAGAGATGGACGAGGCCCAGACTTGAGCGCGTACGCCCGAATGAGCTCAGTGAATTCCTTCTACTTCACGTCGACGTGCATGTACTACAAAATAAAGCCACAAGTCTCGTTTCGTGTACATTTCGGCACCATCGACATCGGTTCTGAACTCTCACACATCCTTGCACACTGAGGAAGACATTCTACAAGATTAGAATCTTCCAAGATAAGGGCAACATGCTTTACCTAACCTATAACCCGTTCCTAGTCATTTTTCTACAACCGGCTACGGTGACTCGAGAAATACTAGCGAGCACGCAAGACAGGCTGGAGAAAGCAAAGGCATCCGCAGCACCTTGGCCCATGAGCACTGGCACGCTCTCTTCCACCGGTTCACTGAGCTGTTCAAGTTCGCAAATCGTGCCGTACCAGACTTGCTCCCTGAATAGGCGGTTGTCTGACGCTCGCGAACAAGCCTGTACCGCTGCCGCAGTTGTGCGCTGTGGACGCGTACTCGGGCGGCTCTGGCGAGGTCGCCCTAGGCGGGACACTACCGGGGACGGGTCAAGAATCCAAAGCCGCTTCTCCGCAGCCCATTCCTGATTCCTGAACCTGTGATCGCTGAAAGTGGATATACGCTTGTGGTAAGAGGCAACGGTGTTTGCATTCCAGTGGTCTTCCACATCCGCCAGAGCGTTCTGCATATCTATTCATGAAAGATATCTGCGCCATATCCATGGAATGAGATCCATCATAAATCGATCAGCGCAGCGCCAAAGAATACCCCATAATAGGAGCACACAATGCAGGCAGGTAGCAGCATTGCTGTGCGTGTCATACTGTTGAAATAGAGAACAGACATCCAGCTTGAACCTAGAGAGGCCTTTTCCACGGAACCAGCGGCAGCAGTCTGCAGACCGCTTTGCAACTCCACACCATCCTTTCACGTGAATCAGCAGCGTTGAGCAGCGTGTACCGACACCAACAAGCCACGAAGCGCGGTGTTCTCTCATTTTTTAGACGTTGTCTTTGCGAGGCACCTGTGATGCACACACGCCTGCACACATGCGGTCCAGAATATGCAAATGCGAATACGCAGATGCGCGTCTACGAGCATTTCAGCAGATTAGTCGTTAAAAACCATGAATATGGATGCATTCCAGCGTGCACACACAAATATAGACGGACTCGGGTACCTTCGGCAACCATACAAAGTATTCACGCGTCTCGGGAAATCTCCTGAGATTCCTGCTTGCTACAACAATGAAACGCCCGCACGCTCTATGTTCCCTGCAAACAAATCTGACCAAGGTAGCCCATACCAAGTTGCTGTACAAGTTCTGAACAGTGCACGATTTGAGAAGCAAAACGCTCTCCATACACTACTCGAATCGGTCACAAAGGCACTGAAAACCTTTCGTCCGAGGCTCGGAAAACAAAAAGAAACTGCGTCAATTCGTCGCACAAAAAGCCGCCATTCTCATCGATCCACAAACGGCGAGATGTCCCCGAGCCCGAAACGCAGTGCACGGCACAGTATA
>JGI24721J44947_10013072_pt1 | contig 10144 bp, 10 predicted proteins | sample YelNatPaOPGAMG01_FD_44947 | JGI IMG/M metagenome (IMG submission 44947) | reverse complement strand
TTTGTTGTTCACGATAGTAAAACTAAAAGGAAGAAAGAATCAGTGGCTAATTTTTAAAACAAAATGAATTTTAATGAGAAAGATGTCAGGGCTTTTTATCGTCTTTTGGATCACAAATTTTTAACCGAGCTTAGATTTTTAAAAAGAGGGGAATTTCCTGTATTTTCCATTGTAAAAAGCGAGGATGAATTTGTTAAAAAATGCAAAACATGGAATGGGGAAAGAAATGTATATGCTGGGTTGAGAGATAGGAGGCAAGATTTAAAAAGGTGCGCAAATTTTGGAGATATTGTGGGGCTTCAAATTGTAACTTTGGACATTGATCCAATTAGAGAACCAGAAACTCCCTCAACAAATCAGGAATTAAAAAACGCATTAGAAGTTGCAGAATTTATCAGAAATTGGTTTTCAAAAAAAGGATATATATCCCCAATTAGAGCAATGACAGGAAACGGAGTTTGTCTTTATTTTTGCACGCCATATTTTGAAATAACAGATGAAAATCGAGACGAAGTTACAAGAGCAATTGAGAAATTTGAGCAAAATTGTAGAAAGAAATTTAAAGAAATTTTAAAAGAGAAAAATTGCCAAATTGATAGAATGTTCGATTTGCCAAGAATTGGAAAAGTGATCGGAACAATGTCAGTTAAAGGCAAAAATACAAAAGAAAGACCCTGGCGACTTTCTTATTTTATCGATGAGCCAAAAAGAATCGAGGACAAAAAATTTTTAAAAAATCTTCTTGCAGGTCGCATTTAATTTTCAAATCAAGCATTCCACTTTTGCGCAAAAGTGGAATGGCAGGCAATGAAAAATCCTTATTTATAGTAATTTTTTAAAGGCTAAAGCTTATGAGAGAAGATAGATTTTTCATTATAACGAAAATTGAAAAAGGAAAATTAGAAATTTCAGACAAAGAAATTTTCCATCAGTTAAAAAATGTTTTGAGAAAAAGGGTAGGGAATAGGATAATTCTATTCAATGGAACCGGGATTGAGGCAGAAGCTGAAATTAAAAAATTTTTGAAAGATAAAATTGAGGTTGAAGTTTTAAATATTGAAAAACCAGAAAGAGAGCCAAAAATTTTTGTTTCGCTTTTTTGCTCAATTTTAAAAAAATCAAATTTTGAATTGGTGGTGCAAAAAGCAACTGAAATTGGGGTAAAAGAAATAGTTCCAATTTTGTGCAAAAAGACTGTAAAAACTGGGCTGAATTTTCAAAGATTGGAAAAAATTGCAAAAGAGGCAGCAGAGCAATCAAAAAGGATAACTTTGCCAAAGATTGAAAAAGTTTTCAGTTTTAAAGAGGCGATCGAAAGAGCAAAAAACTTTGATTTGAAAATTTTATTTGATATTTCTGGAAAAGATTTTTCTTTAGCTAAAAAGGGGGCAAAAAGCGTTGCAATTTTTATTGGCCCAGAAGGTGGTTGGGATGGACCGGAGATCGAATTAGCAAAAAAAGAAAATTTTGAAATTTTAAATTTGGGCAAATTAAATTTAAGGTCAGAAACTGCAGCAATTATCGCTTCTTTTTTAACAATTTATTTATTATCTTCAAAATAAACTGATCGAGGCCTTTAAACGCAAAATTTTTAAATGTGAAATAAAATTTAACAGATCAAATCATTCCACTTTTGCGGAAAAGTGGAATACTTGATAAAATAAAATTATGGATTATTTGTTACAAGTTTTTAAAGCATTAGGAAATAAAAGAAGATTTGAAATTGTTGAACTTTTACTTGAGAAAAAAGAGCTTTCTTTGGAAGACATTGCTAGTGAGTTAAAAATTCCAAAAAATACTTGTTGTCGAAATTTAAAAGTTTTAGAAAGAGTTCATTTAATTAATAGCAAAATAAGAAATGGAGTTGCCTATTATTCTTTAAACCATCCAGAAGATCATCCTTATAATACTCCACTTTTTAATTTGATTAAATTTCGAAAAGAACGCCGTCAAAGATAATCAATCATTCCACTTTTGCGGAAAAGTGGAATTTTTGATTTAAAATCAAATGAAGGTTGATGAAAGGCACAGATATTCAATTAAAACTCAAGTTATAAAACCTTTTGATCCTTGGGGGTCACTTTATTGCACTTGTCCAAAAAAATTTTCTTTAGATCCTTACACAGGATGCGCTCACCGATGTGTTTATTGTTACGCAACTTCTTACATTCCAAATTTTTATTTTCCGAGAAGAAAGAAAGATTTAATAAAGAAGGTTTTAAAAGATTGTCAAAAAATTCCTGAAAATTCTTTAATTTCGATTTCAAACTCTTCAGATCCTTATCAACCCCTTGAAGAAAAATATCAAGAGTTTAGAGAATGCCTAAGAATTTTTCAAAATTTTAACTTTCGAATTTTAATTATCACAAAATCAAACTTAGTTTTAAGAGATATTGATCTTTTGAAAAAATTGAGGTGCGCAGTAACAATTACAATTACAACTTTTAAAAAAGAAATTTTAAAAAAATTGGAACCTAAAGCCCCAGATTCGGAAAAAAGACTGGAGGCACTTAAAATTTTGTCAGAAAATAAAATTCCAACCGGTCTAAGGCTTGATCCAGTTTTCCCATATTTAAACGAAGATGAGATTGAGGAAATAGTAAAGAGGGCAAAGGAAGTTGGAGCGAGGCACATTGTTTCTTCAACTTTTAAGCCAAGATTTGATAGTTGGAAAAGATTTGAAAAAATTTTCCCAAAAATTGCTCAAAAATTAAAACCTCTTTATTTTGAAAAAGGAGAAAAAATAAAAAACTCTTTTTATTTGCCAAAAGAAATAAGAAGAAAGCTAATAGAGAAAGTTTTTAAAGCTTGCCAAAAATACAAAATTTCTTTTGCCACTTGTAGAGAAGGATTTTTAGATTTAAAAACTTCAAAATCTTGCGACGGAAGTCATTTGATTATTTAATATCTTAGAAGATTTTTAAATCAATTATTCCACTTTTCCGCAAAAGTGGAATAGTTTGATGGCAAAATTTTAAAATAAAATTTGCATTTCAAGCAGTTCTTTCTTTGCTCCAATGTCCTTAAAAATATTGAAATAGCAGAAAATATTTTTAAAAATTACAAATGGATAGTTGCTCATTTGCGCAGTTATGCAAATATGAAAATATTTTAATGAGCTCAGGTTTGAGTAAAGCTCAATGTTTATTTGAGAGATTTTAAAATTTTCGCAATTTCACAATTGTAAAAAAGTGAACTTCTTGAGTTTATTTTGCCATTTCAGACCACTTTTTTGCCAATTCATCTCTTCTTGGTTTATAGACAACTTCGTAAAAATACCTTTGAGAAAGTAAAACTCCTTTATCGTATGCCTTGACAATTTGTAAAGCCTCTTTCCACGCTTCCTTAAATTTATCGCCAAATTTCGATTCAATTTGTTTTTTGAAAGCTTCTGGAGTTTGGAGTTCATTTCCGATTGTAAAAACTCTTTTTCCTTTTATTTTCACGCAATATGCCATTTCATCTCCAATTTTTTCAATTGTGAAACTTTTCTCAATTTTCTTTAATTCTTTTTCTGGAATTTTAAAAACTTCTCTTGGCAAAGAAATTTTTGGCGGAACTCCTTTTAATTTTTTAAATCCTTTCTTTGCTGCCGCATAAAAAATCGCTCTATTCAGTCCAAAACTTTTTGCCTCAGCTAAAGAATACCCAAGGGCATAAGCCCTCGCAGCTTGCAAAGTTGCCATTACTTGGAATCTTCCAACCATATTTTATTTTAACTTAAAATTTTATTTTTCTCCAATGATGGGTGGCAATTGGGGCTTGATATGAAATTTGATATTTTGAATTTAATTCCTTCAAAATTACTCCTTCGTAGCCCTTTTTTGCTGATTTTTCCATTGATTTTTTGAGATTTTTTAAGGGTTCGAATTCTAAAACAAAAAATGGCTCTTTGAATTTGATTTTTTCTAAAATCTTTTTTCTCTCTTTTAAAGTTTTTTCACCGACGAATTTTCCATTAAAAAACACGACATCGAAAACAAAAATTAAAGGTTTTGCCTTTCCAGTTTTCTTTAAAACAGAGGGAATTCCTCTCCTTCCTTTTGTTGAATAAAGTTCGCAATCTAAAAGAGTTCCGTTTGGCACATTTTCCAAAAATTTATCTAAAAATTTTAAATTTTCTGTCCAATTTGGATTTTTTTCTAACCTTCTTCCCCAATATTCAATTTTGCCATTTCCATACTTTATAATTTGCAACCTCCAGCCATCGATTTTTGGTTCAACAATCCATTCCCCCTTTAATTTTTCTCCAAAGTAGGGGATAGGTTGCATCAAAAATACAGGTTTGAGTTTCATTAAAAAATTTTACAAAATAAAAGCCACAATTACAATTAGCACTCTTGACAATTGATTGCTAATTTCTTATATTTAAAGAATGAAGTTAAGGGAAAGACAAAAAGATATTTTGTTAAAGATAGTTAAAGATTATGTAGCTTTGGTTCAGCCGATTTCTTCAAGGTTTTTAAAAGAGAAATACAAATTGCCATTTTCTTCAGCTACAATTAGATCGGAAATGCAAAAGTTGACCCAAGAAGGATTTCTTTTTCAACCTCACACTTCAGCAGGACGCATCCCAACAGATAGAGGATATAGGATTTTTGTAGACGAGATATTAAAGGAAGGACCCAAAGAGATTAAATTAAAAGATTACTCAAAAGAAAAATTTGAAGATGAATTTTGCTTTTTGAGATTCCTTCTCAGAGATCTTTCCAAGCTTTCAAATGTTTTCATTTCAGTCTATGTCGAAAAAAAGAAATGGTACTTTGAAGAAGGATGGAAAGAAGTATTGAAAGAGCCAGAATTTTTCCAAAGAGATTGCCTTTTTGAGTTTACGCTTTTTGTAAAAAAAATTGAAAAAGCAATTCAAAGACTGGAATTGAATTCTGAGATTAAGGTTTGGATTGGAAGAGAAATTCCGTTTAAAGAAGGAGAAAAATTTAGCCTGATTTCATGTAAAACATCTTTGCCTGAGTTTGGAAAAATGATAATTTCGTTTTCAGGGCCACAAAGAATGGATTATAATAAAAATATTAGTATTTTAAAGTCAATAAAGTGGCCAAGTGACTAAGTGGCTGAGTGGCCAAGAAACCGATATCGATTATCATTAAGCCACTCGACCACTAGATCACTCGACCACTCATTCGCTTAACTTTCATGCCAATAATTCCTTGGAGACCTTTTTGGGAGATTGAAAGGTGGTTTGAAGAAGAATGGCCAGAATTAGAATGGCCAGAGTTTAGATTTCCAAATTAGAACTCCAAGAATGGATATTTATGAAGAAGGAAATAATATTGTGGCAGAAGTTGAGTTGCCAGGGATTGATCCAAAAAATATTGAGGTTGAGGTAAAAGATAATGTATTAAGAGTAGAAGCTAAAGAAGAAGAAAAGAAAGAGGTAAAAGAAAAGGGATATTTCAAAAAAGAAATTGGGAGAAAGTACTTCAAAAGACAAGTGCTTTTGCCAGCAGAGGTTCAGGGAGAAAAAGCTGAGGCAGAATATGCAGATGGAATTTTAAAGATTGTGATTCCAAAGGCTGCTCCCAAAAAGGAAGAGAAAAAGAAAATTAAAATAAAGGTCAAAAAATAATTAGAATTTCTAATAAATTATGGCAAAAGTTTTAGGCATTGATCTTGGGACTTCAATTACCAAGATGGCTACTATTATTGCTGGAGAGCCAAAGTGCCTCGAATCGAGAGAGGGATCGATTTTAATTCCCTCTGTTGTTGCATTGTCAAAAACTGGTGAAAGATTGGTTGGAATTTTAGCAAAAAGACAAGCGATTACCAATCCAAAAAATACAATCTTTGCTGTAAAAAGATTTATTGGAAGAAGATATGATGATCCTGAAGTTCAAAAAGAATTAAAGAGATTACCTTATGAAACAAGAAGAAGACACGATGGAGGAGTTGAAATTAAATTAGGGGATAGGTGGTACACTCCAATTGAAATTTCAGCAATGATTCTTCAAAAAGTAAAATTGGATGCAGAAGAAAAATTGGGTGAAGAAGTAAAAAATGTTGTTATTACTTGTCCTGCNAACTTTGATGATTCTCAAAGAAAAGCTACTCAGGCAGCAGGAGAAATTGCAGGATTTAGAGTTTTGAGAATTATTAATGAACCTACTGCAGCTGCTTTGGCTTATGGTCTTGGAAAAAAAGAACCTAAAAAAGTTTTAGTTTATGATTTTGGCGGAGGAACTTTNGATGTTACCATTTTGAATGTTGCACCAGATACGGTGGAAGTTTTAGCAACTGGAGGTGAAGCACATTTGGGAGGTGAAGATTTTGATCAGAGAATAATGAATTGGATTTTAGAAAAGTTCAAGAAAGAAGAAGGTATTGATTTGTCAAAAGATCCATTAGCTTTGCAAAGAATAAAAGATGCTGCAGAGCAAGCAAAGATTGAGCTTTCTTCAACAATAGAGACTGAAATAAACTTACCTTTTATTACCTCAACCCCTGAAGGACCAAANCATCTCCTTTACAGGTTAAAAAGAGCTGAATTTGAAGAAATGACTAAAGATTTGGTTGAAAGGTCAATTGAAAGAGTTGAGAAAACACTGGCAGAAGCTAAATTANGTAAGAAAGATATAGATGAANTAATTTTAGTTGGAGGAACAACTNTGATTCCTCAAGTAAGAGAAGCTGTAAAAAATTATTTTGGAAAAGAACCAAACAAATCAATTAATCCAGAAGAAGTAGTTGCAATGGGAGCNGCTATTCAGGCTGAGATTTTGACAGCTCAAGAAGAAAAAAGAGCTCCAGAAGGAGAAATCAANTCAGTTTTGTTGCTTGATGTTTTACCTTTGTCTTTNGGAATNGAAACTTTNGGAGGAATTAACACAATAATGATTCCGAAAAATACTACTATTCCCACTTCAAAGACTCAAATTTTTACAACCGCTGCAGATAATCAAACCTCAGTTGAAATTCATGTTTTGCAGGGAGAAAGACCAATGGCAGCTGATAACAGATCTTTAGGAAGATTTATTTTAGATGGTATCCCTCCTGCACCAAGAGGAATTCCCCAGATCGAAGTTACTTTTGATGTAGATGCAAACGGAATTTTAACAGTTACCGCAAAAGATAAAGCAACNGGNAAAGCAAGATCAATAAGGATTGAAGGATCAATTGGTCTTTCAAAAGAGGAAATTGAAAGGATGAAAAAAGAGGCTGAAATGTATGCAGAAGAAGATAGGAGGAAAAGGGAATTAGCAGAAATTAGAAATTCTGCNGATGCTTTAATTTATACTAGTGAAAAAACTTTAAGGGAAAATGCAGATAAAATTTCTCCAGAAACAAAGAAAGAAATAGAAGAAAAGATAGAAGAATTGAAAAAAGTGAAAGAAAGTGATAATATAGAGGATATTAAAGAGAAAATACAGAAATTATCGCAAGCACTTCAAAAAATTGGAATGGAAATGTATCGAGGAAAATCTGAAGATCAGGGAACTACAAAATAAAATATGAAGGATTATTACAAAATTTTAGGCGTTCCTCCTGATGCTTCCGATGAAGAAATTAGGAAGGCTTATTATAGATTGGCGCATAAATATCATCCCGATAAAGGTGGGGATCCTGAGAAGTTTAAAGAGATAAACGAGGCATACCGAATTTTATCTGATAAAGAAAAAAGAAGGCAATACGATCAGTATGGAAGAGTATTTGAAGAAGCACCTTATGGAGAAGCTCCAGGTTTTGATTTTGAATGGTTTTGGGGNAGACCCGATGTTGAGTTTGGGTTTGATTTCGAAGATTTAGAAGAAATGATTGAAGATGTATTTGGTTTTGGCTTTGGAATACCAAAAAGAAAAAGAGATATAAAGAGAGGAAGCGATATAGAAGTTGATTTAGAAATTTCTCTTGAGGATGTTTTAAANGGAAAAGAAGAAAAAATTGTCCTTTACAAATATATAACCTGTACAAGATGNGGGGGTAGTGGAGCTGAGCCGAATACAAAAATAAAAGAGTGTTTTACCTGCCGAGGAACAGGACAGGTACAGGAAATTAAAAGAACTATCTTTGGTACCTTTACCAGATCTACTGTTTGTCCTCAATGTCAAGGGGAAGGTTATGTTCCTGAAAAACCTTGTAATGTTTGTCATGGGGAAGGAAGGATAAAAGGAGAGGAAGAAATTAAAATTAATATCCCAGCTGGTGTAGATACAAATCAGATTATAAAAATAGAAGGAAAAGGAGATGCAGGAAAGAGAGGAGGAAAGCCCGGAGATTTATATATTAAAATCTTTGTCAAAAAACATCCAATTTTTGAAAGAAAAGGTGACGATTTGTATGTTGAAATTCCGATTAATTTTTCTCAAGCAGCTTTAGGAGATGAGATTGAGGTTCCAACATTAGAGGGTGGGAAAATCTTGTTAAAAATACCTCCTGGAACTGAATCAGGAAGGATTTTTAAAATTCCAGCAAAAGGAANNCCCCATTTTAGAGGTATAGGGAGAGGAAATTTATATGTCAAAGTAATNATTAAAATTCCAAAGAAACTTACCAAAAAGCAAAAAGAACTTTTAGAAAAATTAAGAGAAGAGGGGTTATAATTGTAAATCGATTTCTCAGGAAGAGAGGTGACAACGATAAGAAATGATATTCTGTCTAAAGAAGTGACTGCGAAGCGAACCCTTGAAGCGATAGCGGAGGGATGAGCGGAGCGCAATCAATTTCAAAATTGCAAATTTTAGATTGAAGAGGGCAAATTGATGTTATTAGGAAGGGGTGACAGCGAGAGCGATTTCTTTTAAGAAATGCTCGAGCGCCATGGAGGGGAAACCTCCGTTTCCTTATGGAGAGCGGAGCGAAGCGAGCCCGCGTGAAAAATCACGGCGGGCGAGCGCTGGCGCAAAAGCGCCAGGGAGCGGAGCGATAATGCCCCCGTAGCTCAGGTGGTAGAGCAGCTCCCTTTTAAGGAGAAGGTCAGGGGTTCGAGTCCTCTCGGGGGCACTGTATTAACTCAAAGCTCAAAAGTCAAAACTAAAAATTAAAGTACAAATGTGAGATTCTATCTTGAAACTTTTGGCTGTAAATTTAATCAGGCAGAAGCAGAATTGATAAGGAAAATTTTGAAAGAAAACNAATTTGAAAGAAAAATAATAAAGAGGGCGATTGAATTAAAAAAATTGGGCAAAAAAATAATTTTTGCAGGATGCCTGCCTTTAATTTCACCTGAAATTTCTCAAAAAATAGCTGATGGATTAATAGGACCTAGTAACATTTTAGATTTGCCAAGGGTAGTTAAAAAAGTTTTGAAAGGCAAAAAGGCAAAAGCTTTAAAGCAAAAGCCAATAGATAAAGCAAAATTGAAATCCTTTGTTATTCCAAAAAATACCTGCGCAGCAATTGTTCCAATTTCAGAAGGTTGTCTTTCTTTTTGTTCTTATTGCGCAACAAGGTTGGCAAAAGGGAGATTAAGAAGTTTTGATAAAAAAGAAATTTTAGAAAANATAAAAGAAGCTTTAAAATCTGGNGCAAAAGAAATTCAATTGACCTCTCAAGATCTTGGAATTTATGGATTAGACAAAGGAAAGTTTTTGTTGCCAGANCTNTTNAAAGAAATTTCAGAAATTAAAGGAGATTTTAGAGTAAGGCTTGGGATGGCAANCCCAGGTTTTTTNAAAAGAATTTTTGGGGAAATTTTAAAAATTTTAGAAAATGAGAAATTTTATAAATTTTTGCACTTACCCCTTGAATCTGGTTCAAACAAAGTATTAAAAGATATGAAGAGGGGTTACAAAGTTGAAGAATTTTTAAAAATGGTTTTGGAGTTTAAAAGAAAATTTAAAAACTCACTTTTAGCAACTGATATCATTGTTGGTTTTCCAACTGAAACTGAAAAAGATTTTAAAGAGACAATTTCTGTTATCAAAAAAATAAAACCTGAGATTTTACATCTTTTTAGATACTCAAAAAGAAAAGGAACAGAAGCTGCAAAACTCAAAGATTTACCAGATAAAATTAAAAAAGAAAGATCAAGAATTTTAACAAAAATTTGGAAAGAGATTTTAAAAGAAAAATCCAAAAAATATTTGGGGAAAAAATTTGAAGCTCTGATTGTAGAAAAAAGAAAAAATACATTTTTGGCAAGACTTCCATCTTACAAAGCAGTAATTTTGAAAGAAGGGAAGCTTGGTAA
>JGI24721J44947_10013067_pt1 | contig 10147 bp, 10 predicted proteins | sample YelNatPaOPGAMG01_FD_44947 | JGI IMG/M metagenome (IMG submission 44947) | reverse complement strand
TCTTCGGCATGGCGCAGCGAAGAGGCTGCAAAGTTGAAAATTCCTGAATTTTTTATTCTTCATAACGCCCATCTTGTCACTATCGCGAAGTTTAAACCACGTTCGATGGAAGACTTAGGTCGTATTCGCGGAATAGGGAGAAGCAAAATAAATCAGTTAGGACTAACAATTCTAAGCATCGTTAGTTGATTCCTTACACAAGAGACCTGACTGCTCACTCAGTCGAATTTTTCGGTCACTTACGGGGCTTTAGCGTCTTTGGGGAGGCGCCATAGTCGTAGTAGTTTTTGCATTCGCTGCCTTAGGTTTACCTTAGTGCCTCAAAAGAAAATAGGTGTTGCCCCAAGCTCGCAAGCATGTTTAATGGTCCCCGTTACTAAGCGGATGTGGTCCACTGCCTCTTTTTACCGCTCATCGGCTGTGGTTAGGAAGGGGGGCTCGCACTACTTTGTGGCCACATCCACGGCACACAGGGTGTGCAGGTATTCACCCTCGACGCTCTCTCTGCAGTGGGTCGCAAGGTCCACCTCCCAAAATCCAGGGCGATTATCCTCTCAATCGGCAAAAGTTCAGATAAGGACCTTCTTTTTGAGAAGGGTTCCGGTTTTGGGTGGGCTCCGATCCCTTTGCCGCGGGGGTCCGGGGGTAGGAAGGAGGCGGTATTGGCTGTACTCATCTGCACAAGAAGTTTCTCCGTTTCTGACCGGATCTTGAGCGCTCCCTTTGACACAATCTGGGGAAGGTAAGGGACCATCCGCTTGGAGTGGATGCGCCCGCACGCTACCCATAGAAGGGTAGCCTTTACAGCCGGGGTGTAGATCCGCGGTCTTCTCCAGGTCTCCAAGTGCGCTGATCTTCTTCCGTTCCGAAGAAACCGGATCGCAGATTTTACGATGGTAGAAGATTCGGGCCATGAACTCGTTCAAAACTAGGGTTCTCTCCTCCTGGCTGGCACGAAGATATTACAGAAGAGCCATCGGGCGTTGTCCAGCGCATCTCTCGGGCTGCCAAGATCCCACAAGTTCGACTATGCTAGCGTAGCTCATCGGTTCCCTTTCCCGGTAACCCAAGTTTATGAGGGATTAATGGCCCCTTCGGTGATAATTTCAATGGTCAAATCGTTCCCTTGACAACTGGGTTACGTTGGCGTATTTAAACGATTGGGTGAAACGGTTAGCTATGGCCACTATAAAAGACGTTGCGGATTTGGCTGGGGTATCCGTAGCCACAGTCTCTTATGTCATCAACAAGACTAAACCTGTAGCCCCGGAAACCGCTGCACGTGTTTATAAGGCCATTGAAGCTCTTGACTACAAGCCAAACGCGGTAGCCCGATCTTTACGCACACGCAATACCTTTACCCTTGGTGTTATTGTTTCGGATATCACCAACCCATTCTTTGCTGCTCTTGTGCGCGGGGTTGAGGATTTTGCTCGTGAACATGGTTATAGTGTCCTCATTTGTAATACTAGTGAGGATCCTGACAATGAAAGACTCTATCTCGACCTCCTTTCTAGGCGGCGCATGGACGGCGTCCTTCTTGCTCCAGTGGGCGCCAATCATGACCTGATTAATCAGCTAGTTAAGAAAGGCATGAAAATAGTTTTTGTTGATAGGTTCATTGCAAATATTAATGTGCCGGCAATATTATCAAAAAATGAGGAAGGAGCATATTCGGCTACTTCTCATCTTCTCTCTTACGGGCATCGAAAAATCGGTATTGTTTTAGGATTACCGCACATTTCCACCACCCAAGAACGCCTAGCTGGGTATCGCAAAGCTTTGCGCGAACACGGAATAGAACCAGACCCGCGGTTTGAAATTCGNGGCGAGTCACGTGTTTCTGAGGCCCGAGAAGCCTGTTTGCAACTTTTGTCACAACGCGACCGTCCTACTGCTATTTTTGCCACTAACAATTTTATGACGATTGGAGTTATGCAAGCGATACATAAGCTCGGGCTGAANTGTCCAGACGAGATCTCAGTGGTTGGCTTCGACGATTTTGAATGGACTGAAGCTTTTAGNCCACCTCTAACTACAGTAGCTCAAAATCCATACAAGATGGGGGTTGTAGCTGCACGTATTCTTATGGATTGGCTTTCTCATGACAGCAGAGCGTGTTTTACATGTATTCGGCTGGAAACAGAGCTTCGCATACGCGGCTCTGTAGCTCCTCCAGCAAAGTAAAAAGGAAGGGGGTGAGAACCGAGGGAAGGACTTGCTAGTCCAAAACAAGACAGGCTAAATCTTCCAAAGGAGGTGNGTTATGTTNCGGAAACTTGGCGTTCTTGGCGTGGTTTTGGTGAGCTTGGTGGGGCTGGCTCAAGCTCCGATTGAAATTACGGTTTGGTGGCACACGGGACAGCCAAGCGAATTGGCTGTTATTACTGCTATAGTTGAAGAGTTTAACGCCAAACAGAACGAAATNAGAGTCAAACTAGTTAACATCCCCGAAGCTGAATACACTGCGCAAGTAAGGGCTGCTGGCTTAGCCGGAAAGCTTCCCGATGTTCTCGATCTCGACGGCCCTACNATGGCTAACTTTGTCTGGAATGGTTGGTTGATACCGCTTAATCCATATTTAACTGACNAACTCCTTTCGGACTTCTTGCCGTCCATCATTGCTCAAGGGACGTACCCACCTGATGGCAAGATCTACGCACTCGGGCAAGTTGACTCTGGTCTAGCCCTCTGGGGGAACCGAAAATANCTAGAAGAAGCTGGAATAAGGATTCCTACAAGTGTTGATGACGCTTGGACTCTTGCCGAGTTCGAGGATGCCTTGAGAAAGTTAGCCGCGCTTCCCGAGGTGAAGTGGCCTCTTGATCTTAAACTTAGCTATGGCGTTGGAGAGTGGTTCACATATGGATTCTCCCCCATTATCCAGGCTTTTGGTGGTGATCTGATCGACCGAACGACATGGAAAGCAGAAGGAACCCTTGATAGTGCAGCGTCCGTACTAGGCATGACTTTGTTGCAGTACTGGATCAAGCAGGGATGGGTTGTGCCTGCCTCAGCAGGCGACGATGCATTTTATGGGAAGAAAACCGCCGCTCTTGCTTGGGTTGGACACTGGATGTANGACCCGCATAAGAAGGGGCTTGGGGACGATCTGGTGTTGATCCCGATGCCAAAGCTTGGCGCCGGCTGCCGCGCAGCAACCGGCATGGGAACGTGGTGTTGGGGTATTACCTCGGCGTCGAAGCATCCCGNTGCTGCTTGGAAATTCATCGAATATCTTCTCCAGCCCGAGCAAATCTTGCGCTTGAGCAATGCTAACGGTGCCGTTCCTGCACGAAAGTCTGCCATCGCCATGTCTCCGCTCTATAAGCCGGGTTCTATGCTGAACATTTATGCTCAGCAACTCGAGACTATCGCCATTCCAAGGCCCGTATTCCCAGGTTATCCGACGATAACCTCTGCTTTTGCGGAAGCTGTTCAGAACATTGTCGCTGGAGCAGATGTGTACGAAGAGCTGCATAAGGCTGCGCTGAAGATCGATCAAGACATCAAAGAGAACGAAGGTTATCCACCCTTTGGAAAGTGAAGATTGTTNGGGAGGGGCGAGAAATCGCCCCTCCCCTTTCGTATCTCCATGATTGCTAGGTTTCGTAAATTTCTACCAGCAAGAACCAAAGAAGTGTTAGCAGCGTGGACTATGCTATCTCCAGCTCTACTTTTACTAATTGGATTTTTAATTATTCCTTTTATCATGGCTATTATTTTTTCTTTCACTACTAAGCGCCTTGTTAGTCCTTTGCCAACCAAATTTGTAGGTCTTGATAATTATGTCAGATTATTTGCAGACCAAGCGTTTTGGCAAGCTCTGCGCAATACTGCAGTCTTTGCGGGAATAGTGGTCCCAGTTCAATCAGGCTTAGGTTTGTTGCTGGCGATTTTAGTGAACAGAAAGATACCAGGACGCAATATTTTCCGTGGTATTTATTTCATGCCGGTTGTTATACCAATGGTCGTAGTTTGTGTGGTGTGGTATTTTGTTTTAAATTATCCCGAAGGTCTGCTTAACACTTTTGTTAAAATATTAACTTTTGGAAAGGCTGGCCCGTATGACTGGTTGCGCAACCCTTCTCTAGCTTTACCAACGATTATTTTGATTTCTATATGGCAAGGGGTTGGCTTCCAAATGGTTGTCTATTTGGCTGGCCTCCAAAGTATTCCAGAGGAGTTGTATGAAGCGAGCAGGATTGACGGTGCTAGTGCTTGGCAACAGTTTATTCATGTGACTTTTCCGTGCTTGCGCAATACTCACATCTTCGTACTTGTAACTACAACTATTTTGGCGTTCAAGCTGTTTACGCAGGTGGAGGTACTAACGCAAGGTGGGCCACGAGGTGGAACCAATACAGTGGTACGATATATATACGTAGCTGGCTATCGAGAATTAAGAATTGGTTATGCTTCAGCGGCGGCCGTAATATTCGTCCTCATTGTTCTTGTAGTTTCCATTTTGCAAAGAATTTTGCTTAAGGAGGAAAGAGAAGTTCTATGAAGCTCAAGCGCTGGATTTCCCGCCTACTTCTCTACAGCATCTTAGGTTTATTCGCTTGCGTNTTCCTTTTCCCGATTTGGTTAATGATAAGCGTTTCTTTGAAAAGCGATGAGTTTCAAATAGCTAAAGAAGCGGCAACTCCTAGGGCTTTGTTACCGGCTTCGCCTTCGCTAGTGAACTATCAGTCAGTGCTAAAAGGGGAAGGTATAGATGCCCCGTGGGCCCGCTTTTTTGTAAATACATGCATTATAGTGGTTAGCATTGTAGGATGTGGCATATTTGTTAATAGTTTGGCGGCATTTGCCTTATCCCGCCTTAGGTTCCTGGGGCGCGGCCCCCTGGTTTCACTCATCGTTGCTTTGATGATAGTGCCTTTTGAAGGGTTAGCTGTGCCTTTGTTTTTGGTTATCAATCAACTTGGTTGGTTCGATAGTTATCAGGCTCAAATCATACCTTTTATTGCTCATCCTTTTTCCATTTTTTTGTTCTATCAATTTTTCAACAAGTTGCCCAAAGAGCTTGATGAGGCTGCGAGAATTGATGGAGCATCTTGGTTTCAAATATATCGTCGGATTGCTCTGCCTCTGTCGCTGCCGGTTATTGCGACAGTAGCTATTTTGCAGTCTTTGGAATATTGGAATTCCTTTTTGTGGCCAATCATGGTGACCCGGGGACCTGAATACAGGCCACTTTCTGTAGCGATGAACGCTTTCTTTGGGCAGCCTCCGCGGCGATGGGGAGATATCATGGCTTTCGCATTGTTAACAGCTCTTCCTTTATTGGTCATGTATCTTGCATTTCAACGGTGGTTCATCCGCAGTGTGGCCCAGTCAGGGTTGAAGGGGTGAGGCATGTTTGTTCCTCGCGATAAATATCTTTGGGATTTTTGGCTTATTTACCATGGTGGTTTCTTTCACCTGTTTTATTTGCAAGCGCCGAGAAACCTGCCCGATCCAGAGTTGCGACATGGGCTAGCTACGGTAGGGCATGCCATTTCAAAGGATTTGAAAATTTGGCAAGACATGGGGACTGCTTTGGGCCCTGGTCCTGAGGGGAATTGGGATGACAGGGCGATTTGGACTGGGAGCGTCATAGCAAAAGATAATATGTTTTACATGTTCTATACTGGCACAAGTAAAGCTGAGGAAGGGAAAATCGAAAGAATTGGCCTGGCTGTGTCTCAAGATCTAGTTCATTGGGAAAAATATTCTGCGAATCCTATTTTGGAAGCAGACCCAAAGTGGTACGAAGTTACACCGGATACATCACCATTCCAGGAAGTTGCTTGGCGCGATCCTTACATAATTCAGCATGGGGAGTGGTTCTATGCCTTTATCACTGCCCGTAAAAATAGCGGTGACCCAAAGTGGAGAGGATGCATAGCCGTAGCCAGGTCTCGAGATCTTGTAAACTGGGAGATTTGTGAGCCGCTTAAAACGCCAGAGTGTTTCGCTCAGATGGAGGTGCCGCAAATAGTCTATTCTAAGGGCTGTTATTATTTAATTTTTTCAGCAAAAAGCGCGTGGTCAAAAGAAATCATTCAAACGAGCGGCATATTTTATATGGTTAGCACGAAATTGATGGGGCCATATTCTAAGCCTAAAGTCCTGCTCGGCAATGAAGCAGGTACGTTATACGGCGGGAAAATTGTGCAAGATGTTAATGGACACTGGGTGGCCTTAGCGTGGATTGGGTATACTAATGAAGGCTTTGTTGGTGGGTTATCAGATCCGATACCGTTGAAGTTTGGCAAATGTACCATTGAGGTCGTTCAAGATGGCTGTGATCCTAATCGCCGGTGAAGCTCTGATCGATTTTTTCCCGACACGGCGGGAAGAACTTGGCTTTCTGGGCAAACCCGGAGGGTCTCCTTACAACGTAGCCATAGGCTTGGGTAGGCTTGGTGTACCAGTGGGTTTCCTAGGCGCTATTTCCACCGACCTATTTGGGGTACATTTACTGCGGCATCTAGAAGCGAACAATGTGGAAACAAATTTTGTGGTTCGCACGAAGCATCCGACAGCTTTGGCTTTTGTCTTTGGCGCGGGCGAAAATCCCCACTTTTATTTTTATGGAGACGCCACAGCTGACACCCAGTTAAGTTTGGAAAACTTGCCGAAAGAGTTACCAACCTCAGTCAGGGCATTACATTTTGGTTCTTTGTCTATGGTAAGAGCACCAAGTAATACTCTTTTCATTAAGCTTATGGAGCAAGAATGTTCGCGGAGACTAATTTCTTTTGATCCTAATATTCGACCACAATTTGTTTCACCGGAGAAATATCGACAAGATTTTGCGCGATGGCTTCCGATGATTGATGTACTAAAATTAAGCCTCGCCGATTTACAACTCCTTGTTCCTAATCCTTCACAAGAAACTATGAAACAGTGGTTACGTCAAGGGCCAAAATTAATTGTCATAACCTTAGGCCGCCTGGGAGCTTGCGCTTATACTGCTGAACATTATATTGAAATCCCTGGCCAGAGTATAAAGATTGTAGATACTGTAGGCGCTGGGGATGCTTTTATGGCTGCGTTGTTAGCTGGTCTTTATTACACTAATCATTTGGATAAACGGGTAATGGTACACTTAGACAAGGAGCTACTGCAAAAACTATTGGTTTTCGCTATAAAAGCTGCTGAAATTACTTGCCAGCGGCAAGGAGCCGACCCGCCATTCCTTCGAGAGCTTAGCGAGCATTGCTTTTGGAATTAAACTTTTGCTATCCTGAGTTTTGCACGCGTCGAAACTTGTAGCAATCATACACCAATTCTGTAGTCTCGGCCGCCAATTTAAAAGTCGCAGGAATTATAGTATCGTCTTTAATAGTCCTGAAAATGGCTACATTTTCATCGAAACGTTCTAACACCATAGTAATGGTTTGATAAGTACTTTTGTCTCTAAAAATCATCTCAAACGCGTCGGCCCGAGCTTGAACATGTACAGATATTGAACCTTTTACTGAGCGATAAATGCCAATAATTTTGTTCTTTAGGATCTCTAATCGCATAAACGGCAACTGCATAACATTTAGATTCAGCAAAGAGGCCAACGCTACCTGCGCAATATGGGCGGTTGGATATCCCTGAGCATTGGCAAGGACTGCTACGCCGATTTTCTCCTCTGGTATGAAGCCAATNAAACTTGTGTAAATAGTAATGTTCCCCGGATGTCCAATAAGAGTTCTACCCGCAAAAGGTTGCACAACGAATCCGTACGCGTACTGAGGCGNCTCCACGTCGTGCACAATGAATTTTTGGGGTAGAAAAACACGGGGNTTAATCATTTCCATAAANGTAGACTCTGAAATTAAGGGTGCACCTTTGTTTAAAAGACAATTAAGAAATTTAGCAAGGTCAANCACTGTACTAGCGAGGCCAGCNTCACTACCTACAACCATGGAGGGGACAATGGCTTTTGTNGGGCCTGCGNTATCGGATACAAAATAGGGTGTTGCGAACTCAGAAAAGTGGTCCCCAAGGACCCCTGTGGAGTCCATTTGGAGAGGTTTAAAAATCTTTTTCCGTACATATTCGGCATAAGGAACACCGGAGACTTTTTCGATTATTGCACCTAACAGCGTATAACCCTCATTTAAATAAAACCAGCGTTCACCAGGCCTTGCTTCTGCCCACCCGGTGCTTTTGTTCAACCACGAAATGATCTCGGCTAAATTCCACAGTTTCTTCCCGGTTTTTTGGGTGTTTCTAATTTCTACTTCTATAAAATCCAAAGCTGGTATACCACTAGTGTGAGTTAAAAGATGCCAAATACGTATTGAATCGCCAAAAGGCCGGGCNNTTATNGGCAAAAATTTTTCGATCGGGTCTTCCAAGGAGAGTTTGCCCTCTTCCACTAATTGGAGGATAGCTAAGGCTGTAAATGGTTTAGAGACGCTGGCGATACCATAAACAGTATTGGGTGTGGCTAGAAGCCTGGCCTCAAGATCGCGGAAGCCATACCCTTTTGCGTATGTGATCTCTCCTTGGGTAATCAAAGCCAAACTAACCCCAGGAAGTCCGGTTTGTTTCATTTTTTCTTGAATAAAAACATCTAGGTCAGCCCAACGCATGGAATGCTCCTTTTAATATCAATTTTATTATGATTGTGCGAACCAATACAAGCAATGTCCTAGTATTCTGGCCCCCGTCTGGCTACCGGTGTATCAGAAGCAGATCAAGGCCTTAGCCTTAGTCAAGGGACTACCACAGGCCCTCATGAAGGTAGAGCGGTCGATCTACCTGGAAAATCACCCGATGAAGCCCAACGGCTACGTACGCCCGGGATCTCTTCACCCTCTTGAAGGACCTCAAGGTTCCGCGCGGTCCGAGAGGCCGATTTACAAACAAGGATCCTTCCCTACCGAAAGTGGGCCTCATTGGGACTTTCTGAGGCCACCCTCGCTCTTTACGCCGTTGGTGTAAGTACCCAGCAAATCTCCACGTTCTTGGAAAGAACTTATGGCGACTTCTACTCGCCCCAAAGCATCCCCCGCCTGATCGAGGTTACCGCGGAAAAAGTGAAAGCCTGGTAGAAAAGGCCCCTAAAGTGAGGAGTACTACGCAGTGTTTCTCGACGGGACTTTCCTCTCTATTCGCCGAGGGCAAAAAGCGAAGGAACCTATGCACATTACCCTGGGGATCAAGCCCGATAGACGAAGGGGAATCCTCGGTTTGTGGTTCTTTGCGCAGAAGAGAAGAGCGCCCAGAATCAAGAATGTTTAAGGACCTCAAGCGACGTGGAGTTCAAGGGGTATGGGTCTTCGTTACCGATGACTTGCCGGGGTTGGAAGAATCGATTAAGGGAATCTTTCCTGAAGTGGCGTAAGCCTTTGTGTTCTGCCCGTCGTGCAAGATACTTTAAACAAAGCGCGGAAGAGGGACCGTGAGGCGTTGGCCGAGGCCCTCAAGAAGATCTATCGGACGGAAACGGAACAGGAGGCTGAGGAAACTTTGCGGAACTTGCGGGAGCGGTGGGGCACGGCCTATTCCAAAATTGTGGAGTGGTGGAAGAATAAGGCCTATGCCCTTTTGACGTTTCTGCACTATCCTAAGCCCATCCGCCGCTACCTTTGGATCAATAATCCATTGGAGCGGCTCGCCGAGGAGCTAAAGAGGCAGAGGAAAGTAGTGGAGTATTTTGTGAGGAAGGCGCTGTGGGAAAGCTCCTATATTTAGTTTTAAGTCAGCTAGATGAGGCATGGGGAGCGCGCATGTTCCGCGGATTTGCGGAAATCCGGATGGGAAGCTACCATGCTAACTAGACATAATAGGCGCTACACCCTGGCCCGGGATTAGCTAAAGCAGCTAGATGAGGTTGGCGACGTTGGATAGGAGAGGACTGACAAGAAGCAGGCTTAAACTTTCGGGGTTGACGCCACGGGCGAACTTTGAAAAGACATTTTTACAGGCCATCGTTTTAATTGCGTCTTTTAGAGAATCCTCGGCGTGAGCATAGCGCGAAAGCCGCTATAATTCTTCTCCCAATGCGGGAGATCTTCGAGGAGCTTTGGAAAAGGCGCTGGCGGCTCCTTATTGGGATCATCGCTCTTTTCATTGTTGATGGACTTCAGCTCGTCGCCCCTCTCATTATTCGCAATGCTGTAAATGACCTTGTAGCCGGAAAGGGTGCAACCCT
>JGI24721J44947_10013056_pt1 | contig 10154 bp, 7 predicted proteins | sample YelNatPaOPGAMG01_FD_44947 | JGI IMG/M metagenome (IMG submission 44947) | reverse complement strand
ATGTTCAACATCCAGCAGCTAAAATGATGGTTGAAGTAGCTAAAACACAAGATGATGAAGTAGGAGATGGAACAACAACCGCCGTAGTATTAGCTGGAGAATTACTTACTAAAGCTGAAGAGCTTATTGATAAAGACGTTCATCCAACTGTAATCGTTGATGGTTATAGAGCCGCTTCTGAAGAAGCTCTTAAAGCTCTTGAAGAAATAGCTATTAAAGTAGAACCAACTGATAGAGAATTTTTAAAGAAAGTTGCTAAAGTAGCAGTAGCCAGTAAACTGCTTTCAGAATATAAAGATTATATAGCTGATTTAACCGTTGATGCGATTCTTCAAGTCGCTGAAAAAACTCCAGAAGGCTATAAAGTTGATATTGATGATGTAAAAGTTGAAAAAAAAGCTGGAGAATCCTTAATGGATACAAANCTAGTTAAAGGAGTTGTGCTTGATAAGGAAGTTGTTCATCCAGGCATGCCTAAAAGAATAGAAAACGCTAAAATAGCCTTACTTAATTGTCCCTTAGAAATTGAAAAAACAGAAATGGATGCTAAAATAAATATAGAAACACCTGAGCAGATGGATGCTTTTCTTAAAGAAGAAGAAAGAATGCTTCAAGAAATGGTTGAGAAAATTGCTAAAGCCGGAGCTAACGTTGTTATTTGTCAAAAAGGAATTGATGATATGGCTCAGCATTTCCTAGCTAAAAAAGGAATTTTAGCTGTTAGAAGAGCTAAAGAATCTGATATGGAAAAACTGGCTAAAGCTACAGGAGGAAAAATAATAACAAACCTTGACGATTTAACTCCAAACGATCTAGGCTTTGCTAAACTTGTCGAAGAAAGAAAAGTTGCAGATGATAAAATGACTTTTGTTGAAGGATGCAAAAATCCAAAGTCTGTTACTATTTTAGTTCGTGGAGGTGCAGAAAGAATAGTTAATGAAGCTGAAAGAGCCATTCATGACGCTTTATGCGTTGTTAGAGATGTTGTTAGAGATCCAAGAGTAGTAGCTGGTGGCGGAGCACCTGAAGCTGAAGTTGCTAGAAAGTTAAGGCAATATGCTGAGAAGCTAGCTGGAAAAGAACAGTTGGCTGTTTTAGCTTTTGCTGAAGCGTTAGAGAGTATACCAATGACTCTAGCTGAAAATGCTGGTTTAGATCCAATAGATATAATTACAGAGTTAAGAGCTAGACATGACAAAGGAGAAAAATGGGCTGGAGTAGATGTATTCTCAGGTAAAGTTGCTGATATGAGTAAACTTGATGTTTATGAACCATTAGCTGTTAAAATGCAAGTTATTAAATCTGCAAGCGAAGCCGCAACAATGATATTAAGAATAGATGATGTAATAGCAGCTTCTAAAACCAAAGAAGAAAAAGGTCCATCAAAGGGGCCAGAAGAGAGTGGTGAAGAACTCGGAGAAACTTAATNCCATGGAGACCACGCTGATCGGTCCTAAAAAGCTTACTCGCTTTGAAAAAACTAGAATTGTCGGAGCTCGAGCAATGCAAATAGCTATGGGAGCACCTGTATTAATAGATGTACCCCCAAATGTTAAATCTCCAATTGAAATAGCTCTTTTAGAATTGAAAGAAGGCATTTTACCCATAAGCATCAGACGTCAGCTTCCAGATGGAACAAGCCAAAACATTCCTTTAAAACTGCTTTTAGAATCTGAAGAGGATTAACTCAAATTAAAACATATTTAGGTTTTCTTTTTTAACCCTTGATTTTTTCATGGATTTTTATGAAAAATAATATTTTCTACTCTTTTTTAATTATGGTTGCTATTTCATCCATTTTATTTGCCTCAAAACTTTTCTTTGCTCAAATATTTGCTTTAGAATTTGAAATTTGCATTTTTTATTTTCCAACACTAGCTTTATTTTTAGCTTTTTTATTTTCTAAAAAAAGAAAAGGTTGAATATATTTTAAATTTGCAAATTTAAAAGAGGGTACTTTTTTGAAGGTTTATATAGCTTCTTGCGGAATAGGGTTAGGGCATGTAACTAGATGCGAACCCATAGCTAGAGCCTTAAAAAATCATGGTGTAAATGTTGCTTTTTCAACTTGTTTTGAAGCTGTTGATTACTTAACAAAAATGGGATATAAAGTTTTTAAAACGATACAGATGAGCTATGTTACAAACGAAAGTGGAGCGGTTGATTATAAAGCATCTTTAGCGCATTATCCAGGTTTTTTTCAAGCTATAAAACTTTCCCTTAAAGAATTAATTTTTGAATTCAAAAGAATAAAAAGTTATCATCCAAATTTAGTTTTTTCAGATTCTAGATTAGCGCCAATTTTAATAGCTAAAGCCTTAAAGATACCAAGCATTTTAATGTTAAATCAATTCAAAATAAATATTGCAAATCCTAACCTTAAAAATTCCTTAATTGAAAAAATATCTTTTAATTTTATGAATTTTTTATGGGGTATTTCAAACAGTGTTATAGAAGGAATTTGGGGTTTAAGCAATCAAATTTTAATTCCTGATTTACCTTATCCATATACTATTTCATTTAAAAATTTAATAATTCCAAAAATTTTTAAGAAAAAAGTAAAATTTATCGGTCCTATAATCCCAATTAAATATAATGATCTTCCTGAAGAAAAAGTTATTAAAAAAGAGTTAAACCTTAATGATTCTAAAATAATTGTTTATGCAGCGATTAGCGGTCCAAAAAAAGAAAGAATCTTTTTAATAAAAAGGCTTATGGATATTTTTCAGGATTTCCCTGAAAAATATGAAATAATCATTTCTAAAGGCAATCCTAAAGGAAATTTCTGTTTAAAGAAAATTGGAAAAGTTAAAGTATATGAATGGATTGATGAAGAAACTCAATTTAAGCTTTTTAAAGCATCTGATGTTATTATTGGGCGTGCAGGCCATGGCATAATAATGAAAGCTTTAGCCTATAAAAAACCAATTATAACTATTCCAATTCCTGGTCAAGCTGAACAATATGGAAATGCTGAACGAATTGAACATTTAAAAATTGGGAAAATGATTGCGCAGGAAAATCTTACTAAGGAAACATTATTAAATGCAATAGAAAACTTACTTAACTTTAAGAATGAAAAAAAATTAAATGAGTTTTTTAAAGTTTTAAATTCATTTAATGCAATAGAATCAACCATAAATTTAATTTTAGAAATCATTAATCAGCAATAGTAACCTCTTTTAACAGCTTCAACCTCTTTAATCTTTGCCTCTTCCTTATAAAAAACCGAAACTTTTTGATATTCAAAAATTTTGCTTTTTTTCCCTTTACGCTCTATTAACCAAATAAACAAATCATAAAGCTTTCTTAATATAGGGCTATACCATTTCTCCTTAATATACCAATCCATAATTTCTCTTGCATATTTAATATCATGGCTAAAACATTTAACCATCAACTCTTTTTGCAAATCTGTTAAATCTTCATATTTAAACCAATCCTTATTCTTTAATTTACCCATGGGAACAAAAAATAGTGGAACAATCATACTTTTAAACCAATTTAAATCTTCAATTAACTCTATAGTTTTAATTACATCTTCATCAGTTTCTTCAGGTAAACCTGTAATCAATGTGCAAGCTGGTATCAATCCATAATCATTCATTAAACCTGCTGCTTCTTTTACAACATNNGGCCATTCTTCAGGTTTAAAAGGCTTAGCTTTAGCTGGCATAGTTAATTTAACTAATCTAGGTGAACCTGTTTCTATACCTATTTGGGCTCCCCACCATTTTTGATTTTCATCAATAATTATTTCTGAAACTTCTTTAAACAATTTTGGATCAGCTGCTATAGCTGCTATGCTAACATGGCTCCAACAAAAATTCTTTAAATATTTTTTAGTTAATTTATGCAATTCAAGAACTTTTTCTCTATNAGGGATAACAGATTTAGAACCATAAAGAAGCACATCTTCAGCATGAAGAATGCCTGAAGTTAACCCACCTTTAACATTTACTTGAAGTTCCCTTTCTATTTTATCAAGTGGGTACCATCTTAAAGGCTTTAAGGTTACGCTGCAAAAATCGCATCCTCTAGGNCATCCACGACCAACTTCAATTAAACCATTAATTGAGGGGTTTTTAATTTCTGAAATCTCGTTTAAACTTGGCAATTCATGAAGGTTAACTTCAAAATAGCTTGGTAACTCTTCTCCATTTAAAGCTTTTCTTATAAGATTACCAATAATACGTTCTGCTTCTCCATAAACTATACAATCTATTCCATACGCTTTTTGCTCTTCAACTCTATATTTAAATTGCCAAACTCCAGGACCACCCACAATTATCTTTAAACCTCGCTTCTTAGCTTCTTTAACCTCATTCTTTGTAAGCAATTCTTTAAAATATTTTGATAGGTAAGGTTCACCTGTGCGAAGAATTCTAGCAAAGGTTGTTGATGAAGGTCCTAAACCAAAGGGATCCATAACGTGAACACATAGAACTTTAGCGTTTTTAATATACTTTTTTAAATGATCTGGATCAACTGTAAGCACGTTAAACCCTTCATCTAAAAGCTTAGCTTCAATTTTTCTAAGTGCATAAGGAGCTTCAATCGGTATACCATTTTTATTTTTTATTGGAGGGAAAAACATAAATTTATAAAGCCAGGCTGGTAAAATGTTTGGTGGAGCACTAGTAGCAAAACCAAGAAATTCTTTTCCATGATAGTTACTCATTAACGTTCTATCAGCAGTAAGTATGATATCAGCCAATAATTTTTCCCTCCATAAAAAATCTTTATTAAATAAATAGAAAAACTTAACGTTGAATAACAGGAGTTAACTCAACTTCTTTTTTCAACATAGCGTAATATTCGTTATTATTTATGCAACCTGGATCAGGTGCTAAATAATCTTTAAAGTACCCATAAGCTCTTGCTCTACATCCACCACAATAATATCTATATTCGCATATTCCACAATGTCCTTTTAAAGCATCTTTATTTCTAAGATCTTTTAAAACTTTAGATGTTACCCATAATTCTTCTAAATTATCGCTTTTAATGTTTCCAAGTTTTAATGGTAGAAAAACGCATGGTTGAANATCACCATTAGGCTTTATAGCTATATAAAATCTTCCTGCACCGCATCCACCTATAAATTCCGCTAAACCCTTAATTTTTTCCCTTGATTTAGCTGAGTAAAAGTGGCTTAAAACTAACGCTTCGCTTTGGCATGAAGCTTCTAAAGAAACTCTAGCAAGTTGAGGNGCTGTAGAAAGCATAGCCATATTTGAATTTTGCATTCTTTCATAAAGCATTTTTAAAAGATTTTCTCTTTCTTCCGGTGTTAAGTCTAACTCTGCTATATCAATGCCCCTTCCAGTTGGAATAAAATTATATGCCATAAACCAATCTACACCAAGCTTTTCGCATAAATCTAGTATTTTTGGAATTTCCCTATAATTTAATTTAGTTACAGTGGTTGAAACGTTAACAAANAAATCTTCAGCTACAACATTTTTAATTCCTTCAATAGTTTTATTAAATGCGCCTTGAACTCCCCTAAAGTGATCATGGGTTTCTGGAACTGCTCCATCAAGGCTGATTTGCACATACTCTATTCCGGCTTTNTTCATTTCTTTCGCTTTTTCCTTAGTTATTAATGTACCATTTGTAGCTACAGCTACGTATATTCCTTTATCAGCTGCATATTTAGCAAGTTTAAGAAAATCTTTTCGAATTAATGGTTCTCCGCCAGAGAAGGCTAAAATCGTTATGCCAAATTTATCAAGTTTATCTATTGCTTTTAAAGCTTCTTCTGTATTTAATTCATCTAGTCCAACTCCAGCATTAGCTGAGCAATGTTTACATCTTAAATTACAAGCTTTAGTTATTTCCCAAACAACTTGAAATGGCGCCCCTGGAGTAAATGGTTTTGTAACACCGAAAAGACCNAATCCTTTAACTACGCTGCTTAACCCTCTTCTCCAATAGGCATCAGCAAAAGTTTTTTTCATTTCTTCCTCTGAAACATTAAATGTTTTTCTACCAATTTTTAAAATTAAATTTAGAAATTTTTCAGCAACCCTGCATTTTAAACATGCTTCTTTTCTAACTCCTGAATAAAGCTCTAAGCCTACTTCCAGCCTGTTTTTTCCATCTTTTTCGCAATAATTTGAAATACTTTTTAACAAGCTTCTTGTAAAAAAATTATTTGAGATTAACCTGAATGTTTGAATTTTTTCCTCCAATTATTAAAGCGCTCCATTACTATTTTGTTTTAATTAAAATTTAACGGTGAAAAATCAAATAGTATGTTTTATTCTTAAAACTATTTAAAGCTTTCTCTTCTAAACANTAAAATAGCTATNCAATAAAAATTAATAAATTTTTAAGTTGCTAAGCAAATGAATATTTCCTAAATAAACATTTCTTAAAAATCTTTTAGCAATTTTATAACAGTTTAATGCTTGATTTTTCGGGGTTATGGGAAGATCATTCATCATGAAATCTGGATGAAAAACCAAAAGCGAATATGGAATTTCAGGGTTTAAACTTGCAATAAACTCTGAAATTTTCTTAACTTCTTCCTCATCAACATATCCTGAAACTAAAAGCGTTGTAGCTGTTAAAACTGGTAAATCTTTTCTTTCATTATAAAATTCATTAGCTATAAACTCAAAATTTTCATAAGCTTTTTTATTTGAAACTCCGCTTAAAGCCAAACTTAAATTTTCATTAAAACATTTTAAATCAAATTTAATGTTTCCACCGCTTTTAAAAGCGATTTCTGCAGCTTCTTTAACTAAAAGTTTGTTTCCGCATCCATTCCATTCAAAACAAATTCTAATTATTCTATTTGGGTTTTCTTCAAGCACCTTTTTTGAAAATGATAAGGCAAATGGAAGTTGAGGTTCAGGTGAGCCGCCGAAAAAACATATGCAAGAATATTTTTTGTCATTTTTAATTACTTGAGTTAATTCATTTAAGGAGATTGTTGAAGCCTCATCTATATCTTTATGGGAAGCATTTTGACAAAATAAACAATCAAAATTACATCCGTAAAAGAATATAGCTAAATTTTTATATCCTATCTCTGGCCCATTAGTATAAGCAAATTTTGGGTATCCTGATCCTGTTCCAGCTGGACAAAACCAAGCGCTACAACAATTTGTAACATGAGGGTCAGGATACCAATGTAAAACTGCTTTATCGGTGCTGGATAAGGAAATTAATTTTCCATTTAAGTTTTTTCTTAAACCGCAATATCCTTTTTCTCCAATACCAATTATACATTCATTAGCGCATAAATCGCATTGAATTCCCCCTAATGATTTAGGAGGTGTTGGAGGTAGATTATAAAAGGATCTTATTGATTCATGAGCTTTTAATATTAATTGTTTAGTTTCATCAGGTTTTTCTTTAATGCAGTTAATACAAAGATTAAGAATGCTTGAGATTAACTCGCTTTTTTTACTGCAAAGCTTACATTCTTTATGCTTAAGCATTTTTAGTTAACCACCAAAGAAAAACGAAATATTTTTGAGGATGAAAAACAATATTTATTAGGGAACATTTTTATGGTTAATTTTTTTCCCCTAATAGTATTTGCTTCATACACCGTTATATTAACTTTATTTATTTCAGTTGGAATATTAAATATTAAAGATATGAAAGTTAGGAAAAGAGATAAATGGGTTAAAAAAGATTCTATAGCGATGATTATAAGAGTTTTATTTTATGCCTTTTTAATAGCTTTTGGAATTGTTGAACTTGAAGCTTTAATCTTAACTTTTGGAAGTTTTATTCTTAAGTTTTTAACTGGAAAAAATCTGCTTATCCATATTTCAAAATCCATTTTACTTCTACCTATTTTCCCTGTTGTTTTAACTGGAATAGTTTATGGAATAGCTAAAAAGAGGGAATGGTATGAGCTTATCGATGAAGAAGAATGATGAAGAATTTAAACCTTGGTGGATTCGTCATCCTAAGCTTGGTATACTATTAAGTTTCCCATTATATGTTACAACTAAGGAATATCGAAGATGGAAAAATGCAAAGTTAACCCCAAGAAAACTCCAAAAGTTGATGAAGGANCTTGATAAAAATTATCCTTCAAAAAGAGAAAAACTTGTTGGAAGAGATAAAGAATATGAACTTATAATGTCCAGCATAAGCTTTCATGTTGTTCAAGATAAATATATNAAAGAANTACTTAAGGATGCTCCACCACCAAAATTCTTTATTCTTAAAGGTGCAAGCGGAACCGGAAAATCTTTACTTGCAGAAGTATGCATTAGAGAAGGAGTTATGCATGGAATAAGAAATGGTGTAAATGTTCAACCAATTTTTGTTAAAGGACCTGAAGTTTTCGATCCTCTTTATGGTCAATCAGCCAGAAACTTAATGGCTATTTTCGATAAAGCCTTTAATACGCCAAGCATAATTTTCATAGATGAATTTGAAAGTTTTGGTAAAAAAATTGACACGGCTAAAGCAGCTAGAGTAGCGGAAATGGAAGATCTAAGAGTTCAAAGCATTTTCATAAATAATTTAAGAAGACTTTTAGATACATCAACAAGAACCATTTTAATAGCTGCTACAAGCATGTATGAATCTATTAGAGAAGATATAAGAAGAAGAGCATTTACAATAGATTTGGATCAAAACATAACTAGGGAAATGCTTTTAGCTATTTTAAGTTCAGAACTTAAAAGTCATGGATGGGACTATTTAAATCCAGAGGAAGTTATGAAAACTTTAGAAAAAGGAGTAAGCATTTATAGGCAAACGCAGTTAACCCCATTTGATATAATTGATGCTTGCAATAAAGTTAGAGAAAAGAAAATAGCGCCAATTAGAAAAAGCCTTTTTGAAAGATTAGAAAGAAAATTAACTCAAAAAGGCGAGATTAAATATAGGGTTTCAATAGAAGATTTTGAAGCTGTAGCTAGAGAGCTTAGAGGATATGTTGAACAGGAAAAAAGCGTTGAAGTTATGAGTTCTGTTCTTAAAATAAAACCTTCAATAACTTATGATGATGTTGGAGGATTATTTGGTATAAAGGAAAAAATTTTTAAAACAATTTCATTAAGTTTAAAGCCTGAGCTTGTAAATAAGCTTGGTTGGATACCTCCTAAAGGGTTTATTCTTTGGGGTGAACCTGGCTGCGGTAAAACTCATATTTCTAAAGCTATCGCTAGAGAAAATGGTGCTGAATTCTTTTATGCTCCAGCAGCTCAACTTCTTATTAATGCTAAATGGGTTGGTGAACCTGAAAAAAATGTAAGAGATTTATTTGCAATAGCTAGAAAAGCAGCTCCAAGCATAATATTTTTTGATGAATTTGATATAATAGCTGGAAAGCGTAAAGGAGATCCTGTAGGCGATAGAATAACTGCTCAAATATTAACTGAGCTTGATGGATTGCAGCCTCTCGAAAATGTTATTGTTATAGCTGCTACAAACAGGCTTGAAGCTGTTGATGAAGCTGTTTTAAATCGTTTTGAACCAAACATTATAGAAATACCATTGCCAAGAAATGATGCTGAAAGACGAGATATAATTAGAATTCATTTAAACCATTATTTAGAGCATTTAGATCCGGAGGTTACCATTGATGGTGTATTAAAAATAATAAAAAAGTATAGAATTGTTTCTCCAAGGGTTGTTGCAGAAATAATAAGATCTGCTAATCGATTAAGAACTCAAGAGATTATTGCTTCTTGGGAGCTTAAAAAAGGAGATGAAAATCATAGACGCAAAGTTTTAAAAATGTTTTATGATGATATAAAAAGGCTTTGTGAAGTATTAAATTTAAAAGAAGAAGAATTAATTAAAAATCCTATTGATTTAACTGGAGAAAACTATAAAATTAAACTTTATCATTTTGAAAAAGCTGCACAACAACTTGAACAAGATATAGATAAGGAGTTAATGGATGTTCAGGAAAGCGCTGTTTTTGAAGAACCAGAAACTGGTGTGGCTTATGGACTTGGAACTGATCCAACTGGTAGAAGAGGAATAATACTTATAGTTGAATGTGTAATAAATCCAAATGGTGATGGAAAAACTATTGTAACAGGTGCTTCAAAATCAACAATTGTTGGTCCAACAGCTATTGAAGATACAAGTGTAATTGAAAGCGCTGCAAATGTAGTTGAGTACATTAAAAAATATGTTAGAGAAAAAATTGGTGAAGACATTTC
>JGI24721J44947_10013046_pt1 | contig 10159 bp, 8 predicted proteins | sample YelNatPaOPGAMG01_FD_44947 | JGI IMG/M metagenome (IMG submission 44947) | reverse complement strand
ATCCAGATTTTATTTTTTGGGCAACATGGGGATTTTAATTTTATTCTTCCGGGCACAGGCGATGGCTTCCTCATAACCAGCATCAGCATGCCTGGCCACGCCAATACCGGGGTCTACCGTGAGCACCCGCTGTAGGCGCCGGGCCATGGAAGCCGAACCATCCGCCACGATGACCATCCCGGCGTGGATAGAATAGCCAATGCCCACGCCGCCACCGTGATGGACTGAAACCCAGGAAGCCCCACACACCGCNTTGAGCAGGGCGTTGAGAATCGGCCAGTCAGCAATGGCATCTGAGCCGTCTTTCATCTTTTCTGTTTCCCGGTTTGGCGAGGCTACTGAACCGGTATCCAGGTGGTCCCGGCCGATGACGATGGGCGCGCTGATTTTGCCCTTCTTCACCAGAGTGTTAATGACCTCACCAAAAAGGGCTCTCTCCCCATACCCCAGCCAGCAGATGCGGGCAGGCAGCCCCTGGAATTTAACCTGTTTCTGAGCTTTCTTTATCCAGCGAGCCAGGGCTTCATCTTCCGGGAAAGTTTTCAGGACCGCTTCATCAGTGACGTAAATGTCCTGAGGTTTGCCGGAAAGAGCGGCCCAGCGGAACGGCCCTTTGCCCACGCAGAAAAGCGGTCTGATGTATTCCTGGACAAAGCCGGGAATATCAAAAGCGTTGGCCACGCCGGCTTTCTGGGCCTGAGCTCTGATGTTATTACCGTAATCAAAAGTCTTGGCCCCGCGTTTCTGAAGTTCCAGCATGGCTTCCACGTGAGCAGCCATTGATTCATAAGCCATAGCGATGTACTTCTGCGGGTCTTTTTTTCTTAATTCCAGAGCTTCCTCGTAGGGAAGGCCTCTCGGCACGTAGCCATTGAGTTCGTCATGGGCTGAAGTCTGGTCGGTCAGGACATCAGGTGTGATACCGCGCCTGACCAGCTCAGGAAGCACCTCAGCCGCATTTCCTAACAGGGCAATGGAGAGCGGCTCTCCTTTTTTCCTGGCTTCCTCAGCCAGACGCAGGGCTTCATCCAGGCTATCCGTCATGGTGTCTACGTATTTTGTTTCCAGACGACGTTTGATGCGCGCTGGGTCTACTTCCACCACGATGGCCACGCCTTCATTCATGGTGACGGCCAGAGGTTGAGCACCGCCCATTCCACCCAGCCCGGCGGTAACTACCAGTTTTCCCTTCAGTGTGCCGCCAAAGTGCCTTTTGGCCACAGCCGCCAGTGTTTCGTAAGTTCCCTGCAGAATACCCTGGGTGCCGATGTAAATCCAGCTTCCGGCGGTCATCTGACCGTACATGGTGAGGCCAAGAGCTTCCAGTCGACGGAATTCATCCCAGGTTGCCCACTTGGGCACAATCATGGCGTTAGAAATCAGCACTCTGGGAGCTTCCGGGTGAGTCTTAAAAACACCCACCGGCTTGCCCGATTGAACCAGCAGGGTTTCATCATTCTCCAGCTTTTTCAGGCTGTTGACGATGGCTTTAAAACATTCCCAGTTGCGGGCAGCCTTGCCCGTCCGCCGTAGACAATTAATTCCTGCGGTTTTTCGGCCACTTCCGGGTCCAGGTTATTCATCAGCATGCGCAGGGCACCTTCCTGCGACCAACCCTTGGTATGAAGTTTGCTCCCTCTTGGAGCCCGGACTGGCTTATAGGTGAATTTTTCTTCTTTGGTCATGCTACACCTCCCCCACTAGTCTCTATAATTTTCCTGGCTTCAGATAGATTATCAATCCTGGCCAGGGTTTTTTCTTTGCCCATAAATTCCAGGACTTCAAAAAGGCCGGGGCTGACTGATTTCCCCACCAGCAGAACGCGAAGGGGATGAATGAGAGAGGCGGCTTTAACACCTTCTTTCTCCGCTCTTTCTCTGAGCACTCGCTCTGTCTCAGCCGCCGTGAAATTCTCCAGAGCCAGAAAATCATTCTTCAAGCCCGCCAGGAGTTGCTCCAGACGATTATCCGATAAATACTTTTTCACTGCTTCTGGGTCGTAAATAATCTTATCCGATATAAACGGACGGAGCATTTCCTTCAAGTCCACCAGCGTCCGGCAGCGCGAACGGACGAGAACCACCAGCTTTTCAAACCAATCTTTTTTTTCTTTCAGAAACTCTTCCTGCCAGAGGCCTTCCCGCTCAAGCCAGGGCTGGAGCTGGGAAATCAGCTCGGCTACCGGCATCTCGTTAATCAACCGGCTGTTGAGCCATTCCAGCTTGGCCAGGTCAAACACCGGACTGCCCTTGCTTATTCGCTCGAGGGAAAATTCCCGGACCATCTCTTCTATGGAATAAACCCTTTCCTCTGGACCGGGTGACCAGCTTAGCTGAGCCATGAAATTGAAAAAGGCCAGAGGCAGGTATCCTTTATCTCGAAAATTAAGAACTGAAGTATCGCCGTGCCTCTTACTCAATTTTTTCCGGTCCGGCCCCAGAATAAGCGGCAGGTGAGCAAACTGAGGGACGGGAGCAGCAAAAGCCCGGTAAAGAAGAATCTGCTTGGGCGTGTTAGAAATGTGGTCATCTCCGCGAATCACATGGGTTATCCTGGTGTCAATATCATCCACCACCACCGAAAGATGGTAGGTCGGCAGACCATCGCTGCGCAGTAAAACAAAATCTTCCAGGTTCTTGTGGTCCACGGAAATCGGTCCATGAACCAGGTCCTCATACTCGGTCACGCCTTCCGGCACCAGGAAACGAATGGCCGCCGGCCGGCCTTCCGCCAGAAATTTTTCTTTTTCTTCCTGGCTTAAGTTAAGGCAGTGCCGGTCGTATTTCCAGTGTTCTCCCCGCGCCTGGGCTTCCTGTCTCCTTTTTTCTATTTCTTCTGGTGAACAGAAACAATAATAGGCCAAGCCCTTTTCCACCAGCTGACGGGCTCTTTCCCGGTAAAGGTCGAACCTCTGCGACTGGTAGATGGGACCTTCATCCCAATCCAGCCCCACCCAGCGGAGAGCCTCCAGGATGGAACGGCTCATTTCCTCTGAAGACCGGGCTTGGTCAGTATCTTCTATTCTCAGGATAAAAGTGCCGTGATGATGACGGGCAAACAACCAGTTAAACAGGGCGGTTCTAAGTGCCCCCACATGAAGATGTCCCGTGGGGCTGGGAGCAAACCTGACTCTAACCATGGAAAACTCTCACCTTCAATTTCAGGCTAAAATATAGCACACTCAAACTGGTTAAGCAAAAACTGTTGTCCGGTGAGAAAGAATTGAATTTCTCCCGTTAATATTATAAAAGAAAAAAAAGTTGACTCTGGCGGTTGATTTTATTAAATTATGTTTGAGGAAAAGCCAAGGTTAGCGGAGGCAAAGGGAGCAGCATCCCGGTAAAAATGCAGCAGATAAACATACTGGTATACGTAAAAAACGTTGACCAGGCTCTTCGTGTTATCCGGGTCAGCGAAAGAGAATGCCAGCCGCTGGTCATTCATGCCAGGGAAGAAATCCCTTCCGTGCTGGAAAATAGAGACATCTGGGCTTTAATAGTTGATGCGGAATTTGGCCATTATGAAACCTGGAAAGATTTTCTCCGGTCCGAATGTTCGGTTATCATTTTAGGGCAGAATGAGGCCGAAACCTTCCAGGCCTTCCTTACCTGGCCGGTGGAATTTCACCTGGATTTTATCATAGAAAAAGACGGGCATTCCCTGGAACCAATCCTGAGCCAGGTTCTGAAACGAAGCCTTTATCTGGCCCGGTTAAAAAGAGAATGGTCGCAACTCCGCCAGTCAGTCAACCTGAACACCGTCAACACCCGGCACTTGTTTAACGAAATCGCGGAAATCAAACACCTGATCAACGAGAATTACATCCGGGAGCTAGAAAAAAGAATCTCCATTGAAACCCGCTACGTCTGGTTTCAGAAAGAACGGCAGAAGATAGAAAACATCATCCGGAAGATTTATTCCGCCAACGACGTCAGCAGCCTGCTGAGCATCATCCCGGACATCAAAGAATTGCTTCAGGCCCAGGGCATGACCATTTACATCATCGAAGAAAACGAAGCTCTGGGTAAATTCCTCAAGCCCATCATCTGGGACGATTCTTTTATTAACCATCCTGAAACCTTTAAGTACGTGGCCAGGCTTGATGCCCCGGACTTTGCGGCCGCCGTAGCCCGTTTTGGCCAGGAAGTTAACATCAGCGATTTAACTTATGATAAACGTTATTCACCGCGGTACCAGAACAACCTGAAAAGTCCCCTGAAAAGCATCATGGCCGTGCCCATTATTTACGAGGGAGAAACCATTGGCGTAATAGAACTCTACAACAAGCTGGTCCTGGGGCATCTCTCCTCGGAAGGCTTTTCCAAAGATGACCAGCATATCCTGCGCAACATTTCTGAGCACCTGGCCATTGCCATGACCAAGCTCAACTTAATTCAGTATGACCCTCTCACCGGACTGCTACGCGGGGAAGCTTTCTTTGATAAAGTGCTCCAGAAAGTCAATTCCATGAGCAAGAGAAAGCGGGAAGAGGGCTCCTTTGCTCTGGTGATGGGCGATGTGGACTGGTTCAAGAATTACAACGACCGTAATGGTCACGAGGCCGGTAACCGCCTGCTGCAAGAATTAGCCACGGTGCTCAAACAATCAGTGCGAGAGGACGACCTCATCTGCCGCTACGGGGGTGAAGAGTTCCTCTTTTTCCTCAGCGGCGTGGTCAGCCTGGAAGAAGCCTGCCAGCTAACGGAGAGAATCAGGAAAAACGTGGAAGAACACTACTTCCCGTTTGAAGAATTCCAGCCCCGCAACAACCTGACCATGTCCTTTGGCGTGACCATCTTCCCCCGAAAACGACTGGCCAGCAACGAACAGTTAACCAAGGAAGACATAAAGCACCTGGTGCATGAATCTGACCTGGCTCTGGCTGAAGCCAAAGGCAAGCAGACCTGGAGGCTACCGCCTTCAGATTTTCAGACCAGGTCCTTAACTAAAAATATGGTGGTAGCTTATTCCAGAGACTGGGAAAAACCAAGTCAGGCTACCCTGGCCATCTCTACCCAGGAAAAACTTTACCGAGAAAAAAGGCACTTTAAGAGATATTACAACTCCACCCTGCTGCTCTACCGGGAAAACGGAGAACTCAAAGTCAGTAAGACCATCAACCTCAGTCTCGGTGGTGTTAAATTCATTTCCGAAAAGCCTTACCCCTCAAACCTGCCGTTAGAGGTAGTGCTAATCCTTGGTAAGAAAGCTCATCCGTTGAAAAGTCAGGTGGTCTATTCCGAAAGAATGGGCAATGATTCTCCCCATTTTTATACCGGCCTGAAATTTACTTCTCTTAGCTCTGAAGATTTCCAGGTTCTGGAAAATTACTTTGAGCAGATTCAGAAAGAAGCTCAGAATTATCAGAATTAAGCGAAAGAAATATTCTCTTTGCCCCGGACAGCCGCAAATTAAGCTTCCAGCTCTTTCTTTATAGCCGCATAATAAAGGCTCTCCGGTGTAGTCCTGTTCTTAAAGGCTACCAGGAGGGAAATGACTTCCTTTTCAAAATAATCCAGGTCCTGGCCGGCTCCCCAGTTCTGCACCCGCAGCAATTCGGTTAGGTCTTCTATGGTATGCCGGTTGATGAGATCCTGAGTGATGGCTGGAAAGCGAAAACCTTCTTTCTCCACCAGAAGCAAAATCCTCTGTAAATATTTTCTGAGGCCTTCCTGATAACGGACGATTTCCTGTTTGAGAAAAAATTCTTCTTTTTTATTACTGATAAAAGAAAGCTTGTAGCTGAGTTTTCTGGCCTCTTCCACAGTGGCTTTTAATCTATTGAGTAGATCGCCAACTTCTACAATAATCTTGCTTTCCTTCTGGTAGTAGCCAATTTCCCCGGAACCGTTGGCCTGTTCCTCCCGGTAGTAGGGGTCAAGCAATTCGCGGCCCGTTTTTCTGGGGTTTAAAAATTCCTTTTTCTCTTCGGCAACTTCTTGCAGCCCGGATTCCGTTCCAGCGGCCGAGGCCATCCTTTCCATCAACCCTTTTTTAATTTCTTCTGTTAATTTATCTTCCAGAGAAATATCTTTTGGCCTTTCCGGTGGTGTTTCTTTAATTTTTGTTTCTTCTTCTAGCGGGGGGCCGGCTGGCTCTGGTTCTTCCTGAGCCTCAACTTCTGCTGGTGAAACCAGCTCTTCTGTAGCTGATTTTTGTTCCAGAGGTAAGAAGCTCTTTTATCTTTTTTAACTTCTCCAGCTCCGGCGAAAGGTCCATCAAATCAGGTATTTCCTGCTTTGCCGTGAGAACACCGGCTTTTAAGCCGAACCTTTCTTCCAGTCTCCGGCTGACCAGTCCAGCCTGTTCCTGAGATTTTTTCCGGATTTCTTCCAGTTGGTGCTGGAGCTCGTGTAAAACTTTAATATCCTCGGCCGTCTCTCTGGCCAACCTTTCAATTTCTACCTGGCGGTTAATTATTCTCTGCAGACAATCGTTTATCTGGCCGAGAAGGAGATTGCCTTCCTCCTCCAGCTGTCCCCAATTTCTGGCATACTCTTCCAGCGTGCTCCACTCTTTTTTCACTTCTTCTTCTATCTGGGCCAGTTGTTGCCTGGCCAGTTCTCTTTCTTTCTGGATTTTTTCATCCAGAGCTTTCTCAATTTCTTCCCGCTGACGCCGCAGGTAATTTTCCAGTTGTGCTTCTATTTCCTGAATGATGGAAAATGGTTTTTTTTCGGTGTAGCTGTTATCGTCCACTGCCCGCTCCTTTGGCCCTGGCGAGTTTATTTTAAATTCAACCATTTACGGGTGTCAAGCTAAATTAAAGGTGAAAAAGAGCATGATATTAGGCTGGTCAGGCGATTATCCTGATTAACCCCAAGGGGTGAGCGAGACTGAGATTTTTCACCCCTTTTTATATTTTTTTCTTGCTCTTTGGCGGCAAATATTATATACAATTTATCAAGATGGGTAATAACATAGGTAACGGGGCTAACAACAATCACCTCCGGGTTTTGATTGTGGACCCGGAAGAAAAATATCGGGCTCAACTATCATCCTGGATAAAAAGGCATCACCAAGAAGTTTTTACCTCGGCCAAATTGAGCGATTGGTTAAAAAGCCAGTCTCTTAAGGATTCTGTGCTGGTCCTGACTGTTTCTCGTGTAGACAGCCGGAAAATTGAGCAACTCCGCCAGCTGAAGATGTCTTTCCCCCAACTGACTATCATCCTGCTCAGCACCACCCTCAATGACCATCAGCATTTTTATCTGCTGGAAGCAGAAATCGTGGATTTTATCTGCCCGAGAAATAATCTTTTAGCCATCTACTCCGCGGTCAGGGCTGAGCTGAAACGTCGTTTTCTAAAAAAGGAAAACGAAAACAACCTGAAAAATCTAACCAAGCTGAAGCTGGAACATTCCAGGAATATACGCAAGCTTCTGAAGCTCGAAGAAATTTACGATACCACCGTAGAAAATCTGATGACCGCCCTGGACCTGCGGGATGTAGAAACCTTCGGCCATTCCAGAACCGTCTCCAAATACAGTCAGGTGCTAGCAGAACTTCTGGGAATTAGAAGCCAGAGCACCCTGGATAACATCCGCAAAGGTGCTCTTCTCCACGATATCGGCAAAATCGCCATACCCGATTCTATCCTGAAAAAGCCTGGAGCTCTGAGCCCGGAAGAATGGGAGAAAATAAAACTCCACCCCACTTTGGGCTTCGGACTGATTAAAGAAATGAAGCTGCTCAAAGAGGTGGGAAACATCATCCTTTATCATCACGAAAAATACGATGGCTCTGGATATCCCAAAGGTTTAAAAAAAGAGGAAATTCCCATAGAAGCCAGGATTTTTGCCCTGGCTGATGCTCTTGATGCCATCACCTCGCACCGCCCCTACCGGGCTGAAAAAGACTTTGCTTCTGCCCGGGAAGAAATCATCAAACATTCCGGCCAGCAATTTGACCCGGAAGTNGTAGAAGCTTTTTGTTCAGTGGAGCTGGAACACTGGGAGAAAATCCGCTACGAGTCCACCAAACTTCTGCCCTCTTTTGAAGATTACCAGAAAATGCTCAAGCACCGGGAAAGTATGTCTAACTGAACCTTTTTCTTTCTACTTCTTTATTTTTTTCTCAGGCACACGGCCCGGGAAAAGCCGGCATAATCTTTTAATATTTCTACTTCCTGCCAGTTTTCCTCCACCAGTTTCAACACCTGTTCTGCCTGGTTGGCGCCAATCTCCATTAACAGATAACCAGCCCGTTGGAGACAGAGTGGTGCTTGAGTCATGAGCTTTTTTATTATTTCAAGGCCTGTGGGACCAGCCACCAGGGCTCTTCTGGGCTCAAAATCACGCACCGGCCTGTCCAGCTTCTTCCATTCTTCCTCAGAAACGTAAGGTGGGTTGCTGACTATCAGGTCAAATTTTTTTCTTCGCTGAATAAAATAATCCAGTAAGTTGCTTTTAACAAAATTAATATTTCTGACCTTGTTACGGGCTGCATTTTCCCGGGCCATTTTTAAAGCCCGCAGACTCAGGTCGCAGGCCGTAATCCTGGCTTCCGGCCATTCCCGGCCCAGGGCCACAGCTATATTGCCACAGCCCGTGCCCACATCCAGGATGTTCGGCCGTTCAGGTAATTCTAAAGACAGGGCTTTTTCTACCAGAAGTTCTGTCTCTGGCCTGGGAATAAGAACCTGACGGTTAACTTTGAATTGCAGGCTCCAGAATTCTTTTTTTCCAGTCAGATAGGCTATGGGCCAGCCTTCTTTCCTTTTCTGGAGCAGGAGCCAGACTTTCTTCTGGAGGCGACGGCTGACAGGTTGATCAAGGTGCATAAAAAAACTGTTCTCCTCCAGACCGGTTGCCAGTTGAAGGAGCAGCCTGGCTTCCACAAAAGGACAGGAAGAAAAGGTAAGCTGAGCTGCCAGCTGGCGAAAAAGCGTTTCTAATTTCTGGGGTGGATTTTTTTATAATTCAATGGCCTGATCAACAGAAATAGAGTTTCTGTCTTCTTCCAGAGCCCTGGTCTGAAAATAAACGATGAGCTTTTCAATCAGCTCATCCAGCTCGCCGTCCAGAATGCCGTCCAGGTTGTAAAAATTCTCGTTCAAGCGGTGGTCAGTAACTCTTGACTGAGGGAAATTATAAGTTCTGATTTTTTCGCTTCTTTCCCCGGTTCCCACCTGCTTTCTTCTATCCTGAGAAATCTTGCTCTGCTGTTCCTGCCGGGCTATGTCCAGAAGTCTGGTCCTGAGGATTTTTAGCGCTTTCTCTTTATTCCGGTGCTGGGACTTTTCGTCTTGGCAGGAGACCACCAGCCCGGAAGGTTTATGGGTGATTCTGATGGCCGTGTAGTTGCGGTTGACATTCTGTCCACCTGGCCCTGAAGCGCCAAAAGCTTCTATTTTAAGGTCTTTGGGGTCAATCTTCAGGTCTATTTCCTCGGCTTCGGGTAAGACAGCTACCGTGGCTGTGGAGGTATGAATGCGGCCGGAAGCTTCGGTTTTTGGCACTCGTTGCACCCGGTGGACGCCACTTTCATACTTGAGGAAGGAATAAACTTTCTTTCCCTGAATATTAACGATGGCTTCTTTAATGCCGCCGATGGGAGAATAACTCACATCCATCAACTCCCATTTCCAGCCCTTGTGCTCAGCGTACCTGGTGTACATTCTGAGCAAATCCTGAGCAAAAAGAGAGGCCTCATCTCCCCCGGCTCCGGCCCTTATTTCCAGGATAACGTTTTTTTCATCATTCGGGTCTTTGGGTAAGAGCATTCTTTTGAGCTCTTTCTCCAGCTCTTCTTTCAACTCCTTGAGCCGGAGGAGCTCTTTTTCCGCCAGGTCTTTTAACTCCGGGTCCACCTGGGGTTCATTCAGCAGGTCCCTGGATTCATCAAGCTCTTTCTGGACCCTTTTGTACTCCTCATACTTTTTGACCAGAGGTTCCAGCTCAGCCCGTTCGCGGGCCAATTCCTTAATTTTTTGCGGGTTGGAGGAAATATTGGGGTCGGAAAGCAGGGCCGTAATCTGGTTATATTTTTCTTCTACGGCTTTTAATTCCTGAAGCATATGGCTTATTTTTTAGCCTTAGCCGCCGCATATTTTTTCCTGAATTTTTCCACCCGGCCGGCGGTGTCAACTATTTTCTGCTTGCCGGTAAAGAAAGGATGGCATTGAGAACAGATTTCCACCCTGATTTCTTTTTTGGTG
>JGI24721J44947_10013038_pt1 | contig 10163 bp, 8 predicted proteins | sample YelNatPaOPGAMG01_FD_44947 | JGI IMG/M metagenome (IMG submission 44947) | reverse complement strand
CCCGCCGGCACCCCCGCGGCACCCGAGCTCAGGGCCGACACCACGATCCGGCTCGGCCTCCCGGCGGCCAGCCCCGCCTCGATCGCGGCGCCGGCGTCGTCGGTGTGCACGTGCACCGAATAGCCGTCCCCGGTCGAGCGCGCGGCCGCGATCGCCACGGAGTCGCCGAGTTCCCCGAGCCGCTCCCGCAGCGCGTCCGCGGCTCCCGCCGCGCACCCGTCCAGCCGGTACATCACCTCGAACTGCGGCGACGGCCGCTGAGCGGGACCGTCGGGCTGCGGCGCGCGCGGCGACAGCTCGTACACCTCGCGGGCCGGCGTCTGCCCGGTGACCGTCGACCGCAGCGCGTCCAGCAGGACCAGCAGGCCCCGTCCCCCCGCGTCGACGGCACCGGCGTCAGCGAGCACCTCGAGTTGCTCCGTGGTCTTCTCCAGCGCGACCACCGCCGCGTCGCCCGCCGCGGTCAGCGCGGCGGCCAACCCTTCGCCGGCGCACCCCGCGACGGCGTCGGCGGCGGCCCGCAACACCGAGACGATGGTCCCGGGCACCTCCTGGCCGCCCATCGAGGCGATCACCAGGTCGACGGCGCGGTGCAGCCCCGCCCCGAGGACGGCGGCGTCCAGCTCGGCCAGCTCACCGCCGGAGTCGGCCGCGCGGGCCGCGGCGACGTCGGCGACACCACGCAGGATCTGCGACAGGATCACCCCGGAGTTGCCGCGGGCACCGTTGAGCGCACCGGCCGACAGGGCGGCCGCGACCCGGGCGACGCACCCCGAACCACCCGCCGACGCGTTCGCCTCCGCGAGCGCGGAACGCATCGTGAACAGCATGTTCGCGCCGGTGTCGGAATCGGCGACGGGGTACACGTTGAGCCGGTTGATCTCGTCGATGTGGACGATCAGGTCGCCGACGGCGGTGTGCGCCCAGTCCCGCAGGGCCGACGCGTCCAGCGAACGGTTCGGCCTGCCCTCGAGCGTGCCCTGCGAAGTGCTCAAGCGACCCACCTCCTCCGCCCTCCTCCGCGCCGGCCTCCGATGCGCGCCAGCGTAGCTCGGGAACCGGCCCATTGAGCCTAGCCACCGGCGCCGACACCACGCGCCGTAAGACGGCCGTGGGCCGCCGATCGTTTTGGTGGTTGCCCACCACAGTCGGTATCCTGGCCTGACCCGGTTTTGCAGGGACATCTCGGCTGCGCTATCCCGGCCAGCTTGCCGGACCCCCGATGACTTGAGGAGCTTTGACATGGCCGCTGTGTGCGATATCTGCGGGAAGGGCCCCGGCTTCGGCAAGTCGGTGTCGCACTCCCACCGCCGCACCAGCCGCCGGTGGGACCCCAACGTTCAGACCGTGCACGTCGCGACCCGTCCCGGCGGCAACAAGCAGCGGCTCAACGTGTGCGCGTCCTGCATCAAGGCCGGCAAGGTCGTCCGGGGCTGACGCGGCCCCGACCCCGCCGCGGCGGCGCCTGTCCTGCGCACCTGCCGAACTCCCGCGGTCGCGGCGCGCACCTGGCGCCCGCACCGGACGGTCCGCTCCGGCGCGATACCCAAAGCGCCGTCGTTCCGGTCAGGGCAACCGCCAGTCGATCGGATCGGCGCCCCGCTCCTTCAGCAGGTCGTTGGCGCGGCTGAAGGGCCGCGAGCCGAAGAACCCGCGGGACGCCGACAGCGGCGAGGGGTGCGGCGACTCGATCGCCACGCAGTCACCGGCGGCCAGCACCGGTGTGAGCGTCGACGCGTCGCGGCCCCACAGGATCGCCACCAGCGGCTGCGGGCGTTCGGCCAGGGCGCGGATCGCGCACTCCGTCACCGGTTCCCAGCCCTTGCCCCGGTGCGACGCCGGATTGCTCGGGCGCACCGTGAGCACCCTGTTGAGCAACAGCACCCCCCGCTGCGCCCACGGCGTCAGATCGCCGCACGAGGGCTGCGGATGCCCCAGGTCCGCGGTGTACTCGTCGAAGATGTTGGCCAGGCTGCGGGGCAGCGGGCGCACATCCGGGGCGACCGAGAAGCTCAGGCCCACCGCATGCCCCGGGGTCGGATACGGGTCCTGCCCGACGATGAGGACCCGCACACTTTCGAACGGAAAAGCGAAGGCGCGCAACACGTTCGGCCCCGCCGGCAGATAGCGTCGACCCGCCGCGACCTCGGCCCTCAGAAACTGCCCCATCGCGGCCACCTGATCGGCCACCGGCTCCAGGGCCCGCGCCCAGCCCGGCTCGACGAGTTCGCGCAACGGCCGGGCGGTCACCGCCGCCCCCCGGTCATCGCGTAGACGGTCACCGCGCCACCCTACTCACGTTGCCCGGCTAATCCTGAAACGACTGCCAGCCCGCGTACCCGCCCCACGGCGCGCCGTCGACGAGCACCCGGGGCGGGCCGTCGAGCACCCGCCCGACGACACGCCACCCCGGCGGCGCCGCGCCGGCGAAACAGGCCGCCAGCGCGTGGTCTTCGCCGCCGCCGAGCACCCACGACCACGCGTCGGCGCCCACCGCGGCCGCGGCCGCGGTCAGCGGGCCGTGGTCGGCGGCGAGCGCCGCGGTGGACACGTCGACGCCAACCCCGGACGCCTCGGCGACATGCCGCAGGTCGGCGACCAGGCCGTCGGAGACGTCGATCATCGCCTGCGCGCCGGCGGCCGCGGCCGCGGCGCCCGCGCCGTACGGCGGCCGGGGCACCAGATGCCGGCGGCGGAGGTCTTCGAAACCGCTGGTTCCGTTGTGCCACAGCGCGTATCCGGCCGCCGACCGGCCGAGGTCGCCCGCGACGGCCAGCACCGAACCGGGTTTCGCGCCGGACCGCAGCACCGGCGGGCGACCGTCCAGGTCACCGAGCACCGTCACCGACAGCACCCATTGCGGGCAGCTGACGAGGTCGCCGCCGACGATGCCGGCGCCTACCCGTGCCGCCTCCTCCCACATGCCGTCGACCAGCGCGTCGGCGTCCGCTGCCGCCGTGTCGCCGGGCGCGCCGAAGCCGACGAGGAAGGCCGTCGCCCGCGCCCCCATCGCCTCGATGTCGGCGGCGTTCTGGGCGATCGCCTTGCGTCCCACATCGTGCGGCGTCGACCAGTCCAGCCGGAAGTGCCGGTCCTGCACCAGCATGTCGGTGGANGCCAGNACCCGGCCGTCACCGGCGGACACCATCGCCGCGTCGTCGCCGGGCCCGAGCAGCACCGCGCCGGGCTGCCGGCGCCCCCGCACCAACCGGTCGATCACGGCGAACTCGCCGAGCTGCCGCAGGCTCGGGGCGGTGCCGGACGGGTCGTCGCCCACAGCACCTCCTGCGACCTGCGGTAAGTTCGGTACCTGCCCGCGCGAGCGGACCGCGCCAGTGTACGAGAAGGAGGCACGGGGGCGTTGACGACCGACCCGGCCACCGCTCCCGACGACCCGGGTGCCGACGCGGGACCGCCGCGCGCGGTGCTCATCGCCGCGGTGGCACTGGCCGTCGTGACGATCGGGGTGGTGCTGGCCATCGCGGCGAACCGGGAGGGCCCGCCGGCACCGGTCGCCCTTCCGTCGATGTCCGCGCCCCATGCCGACGATCCCGCGTGCCGGGCGCTGGACCGCGCGCTGCCGCAACGGCTGGGCACCTACCGGCGCGCACCGCTGGCGCAGCCGGCNCCCCACGGCGCGGCCGCCTGGCGCGCCGACCCCCGGGGCGAACCCGTCGTGCTGCGCTGCGGGCTGGACCGGCCCGCCGGCTTCGTGGTGGGGTCGCCGATCCAGGTCGTCGACCGCGTGCAGTGGTTCGAGACGGCTGCCGGGGGACAATCCGCCGGTCCCGGTCTCCCAACGACCGACGCGGCGGCCTTCACGTGGTACACGGTGGACCGGCCGGTGTACGTGGCGCTGACGCTGCCGCCGGACTCGGGGCCGACGCCCATCCAGGAGATCTCCGACGTGATCGACCGCGCCGTCGCGGCGGTGCCGATCGACCCGGGCCGCCCGGACTAGGCGTTGGCCGGATGCACGCTCAGCGCAGGCCCGTCCCGCGGGCCAGCGCCGTGTCGATCATGGTCGTCAACAGGGTCGGGTAGTCCACGCCGCTGGCCGCCCACATCCGCGGGAACATCGAGATCGTGGTGAATCCCGGCATGGTGTTGATCTCGTTGATCACCGGGCCGTCGTCGGTCAGGAAGAAGTCGACGCGGGCCAACCCCTGGCAGTCGACGGCCCGGAACGCCCGGATCGCCAATTCGCGCACGGTGGCGGCGATGTCGTCGTCGACCTTCGCGGGCACGTCCAATTCGGCTGCGTCGTCGAGGTATTTGGTCGCGAAGTCGTAGAACCCGTCCTCGCGGCCGCGCACCCCGGCCACCCGGATCTCCCCCAGCGTGCTGGCNNGCACGGTGCCGTCCGGCATCTCGAGCACGCCGCACTCCAGCTCGCGGCCGTTGACCGCCGCCTCGACGATCACCTTCGGGTCGTGCCGGCGGGCGCCGGCGACGGCGGCCGGCAGCGCGTCCCAGCTCGACACCCGGCTGACACCGATCGAGGATCCGCCGCGGGCGGGCTTGACGAAGACCGGCAGGCCCAGCCGCTCGCGTTCCTCGGGCCGCAGGGCCGCGCGCGACGGGCGCAGCACGACGTGCGCGCCGACGGGTAGTCCCTCGGCCGTCAGCAGCTTCTTCGTGAACTCCTTGTCCATGCCGGCCGCACTGGCCAGCACCCCCGCGCCCACATAGGGCACACCGGCGAGTTCGAGCAGCCCCTGGACGGTGCCGTCCTCGCCGTAGGGGCCGTGCAGCACCGGGAACACCACGTCGACCTCGCCGAGCAACCGGGCCGGCGCCGCACCGGCGCCCGTGGGCAGCGACACCAGGCGGCCGCCGCGCCGCGGATCCGCCGGCAGGGCCAGCTCGGTGCCCGATTCGGTCGTCACCTCCGGCAGCCGGCGATCGNTGATCGCCAACGCATCGGGATCGCCGTCGGTGAGCACCCAGGCACCTTCCGGGGTGATGCCGATCGCGACCACGTCGAACCGCCGCCGGTCGAGGTTGCGCAGGATGCTGCCCGCCGACACGCAGGAGATGGCGTGCTCGTTGCTGCGGCCGCCGAAGACGAGGGCGACGCGCACGCGGCCATCGGGTGGCGGAGCTGGCGGCCGGTCGGAGGCATCCACAATATGGAGAGGCTACCGGCTGCGCGGCGCACGGGTCGCCCTCACTCGGGCTTGGTGCGGCGGCCCAGCAGCAGGGCCATCGCGTCGTCCACCGACAGTCCCCTGTGGCACACCCGGTGCACGGCGTCGGTGAGCGGCATCTCGACGTCGTAACTGGACGCCANCGCCAGCACCGACTCGCACGACGTCACCCCCTCGACGACGTGGTCCCCCTCGCCGGCCTGCAACGCCGACTGCACGGTCGCGCCCCTGCCCAGGCGTTCGCCGAACGAGCGGTTGCGCGAGTACGGCGACGTGCACGTGGCCACCAGGTCACCGACGCCGGCCAGCCCGGCCAGCGTCGCGCCCTTGGCGCCCAGCGCTATCCCCAGNCGCATGATCTCCGCCAGGCCCCGGGTGACGATCGCGGCCGCGGTGTTCTCGCCCAGCCCGACGCCTGCCGCCATCCCGCACGCGAGCGCGATGACGTTCTTGCAGGCGCCCCCGATCTCGGTGCCGACCACGTCGCTGTTGGTGTAGGGGCGGAAGTATCCGTTGTTGAGCATCCGCTGCAGGGCGACGGCGCGGCCGGAGTCGCTGCACGCCACCACCGTGGCCGCGGGCTGGCATNCGGCGATCTCACCGGCCAGGTTCGGCCCGGAGATCACCGCGACCTGCGCCGGGTCCACACCGGTCACCGAGACGATGACCTGGCTCATCCGCATCAGGGTGCCCAGCTCGATGCCCTTGGCCAGGCTGACCAGGGTCGCGCCGCTCCCCAGCAGCGGCCCCCACTGCNCGAGGTTGGCCCGCATCGTCTGGGCGGGCACCCCCAGCAGCACCGTCGACGCGCCCGCCAGCGCCTCGTTCGCGTCGGCGGTGGCGCGGATGCCCGGCGGGAGCAGCGTGCCGGGCAGGTACTCCTCGTTGCGCCGGGTGGCGTTGATCTGCTCGGCCACATCGGCCCGCCGGGCCCACAGCGTGACTGCCGTCCCCGGCCCCCCGGCGTCGACGAGGACCTTGGCCAGCGCCGTGCCCCACGCTCCGGCGCCCATCACCGCGATGCCGCCGTCGCCTCCGGAACCGGTCATCGGCCACCCCTGTCTGTCGTCTCGACCACCCGTGTTCGCCGCTGTCCGGCCACCATCGGGCCACCAGCCGGCGCTTCACAGTAACCGGGCGGCGATGCCGGGCGGGGCGGCCGGAGTGGGCGCCCTGGCAGGATGACCTCATGACCGGCATCGGGGGCGACGACGGCGGCGACGTCGCTTTGATCATCGCCGTCAAGCGGCTGGCCGCCGCCAAGACCAGGCTGGCCCCGGTGTTGTCGGCGGCTACCCGCGAGAAGGTGGTGCTGGCCATGCTCGTCGACACCCTGACGGCCGCGGCGGGCGTGCCGGCGCTGGGTTCGATCACTGTCATCACGCCCGACGCGGTGGCCGCGGCCGCTGCGGCCGGGCTCGGCGCCGACGTGCTCGCCGACCCCACCCCACCGGGGCACCCCGACCCGCTGAACAACGCGATCGCCGCCGCCGAACGGTCGGTGGCCGAGAAGTGCGCCAATATTGTTGTGCTGCAAGGCGATTTGCCCGCCATGCAGCCCGGCGAACTGGCCGAGGCGATCGCCGCCGCACGCCAGTACCGCCGCAGCTTCGTCGCCGACCGGCTGGCGACGGGAACCTCCGCGCTGTGCGCGTTCGGAACCCCGCTCGATCCGCGGTTCGGCCCGGATTCGTCTGCGCGGCATCGTCGTTCGGGCGCGATCGAGCTGACGGGCGCGTGGCCCGGCCTGCGCTGCGACGTGGACACCCCCGCCGACCTGACGGCCGCCCGACGTCTCGGGGTCGGGGCGGCGACCGCGCGTGCCGTCGCACAGCACTGAGGCCGGCCGGCCCCGTGCGGGATCCGTCCGCGGGGTGAACTTCACACCAACGGCGGATGGATGTCCATCCGCCGGTAGCAGCACACGGGGGTGATGAGCAATGATCACATCGTGACCGATACCGAAGCGCAACCCCGTCCCGACGAGAGCGCATGGCACGCGGACGACCCCGCAGTGTCGGCACCACCCGCGACCACTCCGGCCGCCAGCACCGACCTGCCGGAAGANCGNTACCTGAACCGGGAACTCAGCTGGCTGGACTTCAACTCCCGCGTCCTCGCGCTGGCGGCCGACAGCTCGCTGCCGCTGCTGGAGCGGGCCAAGTTCCTGGCGATCTTCGCTTCCAACCTCGACGAGTTCTACATGGTGCGGGTGGCCGGCCTCAAACGCCGCGACGAGATGGGGCTGTCGGTCCGTTCCGCCGACGGCCTGACGCCGCGCGAGCAACTGGCCGTCATCGGCGAGCAGACCCAGAAGATCGCCAGCCAGCACGCACGGGTGTTCCTCGATTCGGTGCGACCGGCGCTCGCCGCCGAAGGTATCCACATCGTCACGTGGGCCGATCTGGATCAATTTGAACGAGAACGGTTGTCGACCTATTTCACCGAGCAGGTCTTCCCCGTCCTGACGCCGCTGGCCGTCGACCCCGCTCACCCGTTCCCGTTCGTCAGCGGGTTGAGCCTGAACCTGGCGGTCAGCGTGCGGCAACCCGAGCACGGCAACCAGCACTTCGCCCGGGTGAAGGTGCCCAACAACGTCGACCGCTTCGTCGAACTCGACGGCCCCGACGACGGGATCGACGGGCCGGCCGTGGTCCGTTACCTACCGATGGAGGAACTGATCGCGGCTTTTCTTCCGGAGCTCTTCCCGGGCATGGAGATCGTGGAGCACCACGCGTTCCGCATCACCCGCAACGCCGACATGGAGGTTGAGGAAGACCGCGACGAAGACCTGTTGCAGGCGATGGAGCGGGAATTGGCGCGCCGGCGCTTCGGTCCGCCGGTGCGCCTCGAGATCGCCGACGACATGACCGAGAGCATGCTCGAGTTGCTGCTGCGCGAACTCGACGTGCACCCCGGTGACGTCATCGAGGTGCCCGGCCTTCTCGACCTGTCGTCGTTGTGGCAGGTCTACGGGCTGGACCGCCCGGGGCTCAAAGACGCGGCCTTCGTTCCGGATACGCATCCCGCGTTCGCCGACCGGGAAACCCCCAAGAGCATCTTCTCGACGCTGCGCGAGGGTGACGTGCTGGTGCACCATCCCTACGATTCGTTCTCGACCAGCGTGCAACGGTTCGTCGAGCAGGCCGCCGCCGACCCCAACGTGCTGGCGATCAAACAGACGCTGTACCGCACGTCGGGTGACTCGCCGATCGTCCGGGCGCTGGTCGAGGCCGCCGAGGCCGGAAAGCAAGTGGTGGCACTGGTCGAACTCAAGGCACGCTTCGACGAACAGGCCAACATCCGGTGGGCCCGCGAACTCGAGCAGGCGGGCGTGCACGTGGTGTACGGGCTCCTCGGACTCAAGACGCACTGCAAGACATGCCTGGTGGTGCGGCGCGAAGGCCCGGCGATCCGGCGCTACTGCCACATCGGGACGGGCAATTACAACAGCAAAACCGCGCGGTTGTACGAGGACATCGGTCTGCTGACCGCGGCACCGGATATCGGCGCGGACCTGACCGACCTCTTCAACTCGCTGACCGGTTATTCGCGTAAATTGTCCTACCGCAACCTTTTGGTGGCCCCCCACGGGATTCGCACCGGCATCATCGAACGTGTCGACTGCGAAATCGCCGCGCACCGGGAACGCGGTGGCGGCCGGATCCGGATGAAGATGAACGCGCTCGTCGACGAGCAGGTCATCGACGCGCTCTACCGCGCGTCGCAGGCCGGGGTTCGGGTCGAGATCGTGGTACGCGGGATCTGCGCGCTGCGCCCCGGCGCGGAAGGCTTCTCCGAGAACATCGTGGTCCGTTCCATCCTGGGGCGCTTCCTCGAACATTCGCGGATCATCCATTTCCGCAACATCAGCGAGTTCTGGATCGGCAGCGCCGACATGATGCACCGCAACCTCGACCGGCGCGTGGAGGTGCTGGCTCAGGTCAAGGACCCGAAGCTGACAGCCCAGCTCGACGACCTGTTCGAGTCCGCGCTGGACCCGTCCACCCGCTGCTGGGAGCTGCACGCCGACGGCCAATGGACGGCGATGCCGCACGACGGCCGCATCGTGCGCGACCACCAGATTTCACTGATGGATCGGCACCGGAGCCACTGAGGGGTGTGGTAGCTTTCCAGCTCGCACCCGGACGCGGACAAGCCTGGCCGAATTGACCTGCAGGAGCCAAGTTGCCGAGCCACAACCCGCCCGCTGATCGGCGCTCGGGGAGCCGGATCATCTACGCCGCAGGGGCGGTGCTGTGGCGGGCCGGCGGGTCCGGCCCGGCCGGTCCGGCCGTCGAGATCGCCGTGATCCACCGCCCCCGCTACGACGACTGGTCGCTTCCCAAAGGCAAGGTCGACCCCGGTGAGACGGTACCGGTGGCCGCCGTGCGCGAGGTGTGCGAGGAGACCGGTCACCACGCCATTCTCGGCAGGCGGCTCACCTCGGTGAGTTACCCCGTCGCCCAGGGCACCAAGAAGGTGTACTACTGGGCGGCACGCAGCACCGGCGGCGAATTCGCGCCGGGCAAGGAGGTCGACGAGCTGATCTGGTTGCCGGTCGCCGACGCGATGGGCAGGCTGAGCTACCCGCACGACCGGAAAGTGTTGCGCCGCTTCACCAAGCGGCCAGCAGAAACGCACACCGTCCTCGTGGTCCGGCACGGCACGGCGGGCAGCAGATCACGGTTCTCCGGCGATGACGCCCTGCGGCCGCTGGACAAGCGGGGCAGGGCCCAGGCCGAGGCGCTGGTTCCGCAGCTGATGGCTTTCGGCGCCACCGACGTCTACGCGGCCGACCGGGTCCGCTGCCACCAGACGGTGGAACCGCTTGCGGCCGAACTCGGTGTGCCGATCCACAACGAGACCGCCCTGACCGAGGAGGCCTACGCCGAGGACCCGAGCCGCGGCCGGGAGCGGACCCTGCAGATCGCCGCGCAGCCGGGCACACCCGTCATCTGCACCCAGGGCAAGGTGATTCCCGACCTGATCGCCTGGTGGTGCGAACGCGAC
>JGI24721J44947_10013031_pt1 | contig 10165 bp, 10 predicted proteins | sample YelNatPaOPGAMG01_FD_44947 | JGI IMG/M metagenome (IMG submission 44947) | reverse complement strand
ACCAGCGCGGCGGGCATCAACGCTGTTGGCTTGGCTCCGGTGGCTGGAGGCCGCCACCGGTGCCGTCGAAGTCAGCCGAACCGGCTTCACGCACCGGTAATTGACCATTTGCCGCACACGACAGCGGCGTCTCGCGTTCCGCTCGGCTTGCCGGCGTGACAGTTGATGCCGCCGTTGGAGAGGAAGTATGGCGGGTCGGCGAAACTCGCAAGAGGCCGTTTATCGTCTAACGGCAATCATGTCGAAACAGCCGTCGGGATATTTCCCGGCGATGGCATCGAGCACTTCGAGGCAGTCGCCGTGGTAGAGGAAAATGCCGTGCGCGTCATCCCGGTAGGCGCAGTGCAGCGGCACGAGCGCGTTTTCGCCGATCGTGATACCCGCGACGGGGTTGATTGAGCCGATGCGTTCCGGTGGCTCAGGATACCGGACGGAGTTCAGCGACTTCGGCGTTTGGGTCTTTCGTGTCACCGGCTCGATCGATCACTTTTTCGCAAACATGATCAAGATCAATCTGCCAGTGGGCTGCCCGTTTTATCGGTCACACAAACAGCGGCGGCCAATTCGCCGTCCCGACCGGATTCGTGCGGATTGGTGGGCATTCGTGGCGGCCTTCATCGCTGGCCGCCGACTTGTTCGAGCACGGTCACGATGGCGAGGATGCAAATCGCCTGGACGATGACGATCAACGCGCCGGTCAGCTCCGACCACAACAACACCGTCGCACCGAGGCCGAGCGTCAGCGTGATGAGATAGATCAACGTCACCGCCCAGCTTTGCGGCAGGCCGAGCCGGACCAACCGGTGGGAAATGTGATTCGTGTCCGCCGTGTGCACCGGCACGCCGCGCCGCAGGCGCAGCCACATCACCATCGCCATGTCGAACAACGGCACCGCCAGCACCAGTAACGGAATCAACACCGGCAGATGCGTCGGCGTGCCCGGTTGGTAGAAGGTGCCGAGCACCGGCAGCACCGCGAGCATGTAGCCGATAAAATGGCTGCCGGCATCGCCGAGGAAAATCGTGGCCGGCTTGAAGTTGTACGGCAGGAAACCCAGCAGCGCCCCGGCCAGCGCCAGCGCCAGCAGGCAAACGAAATACTGTCCCTGAATCCCGGCAATGAACGCAAACAGTCCGGCGCACACCAGCCCGACGCCCGCACAGAGGCCGTCCATGTTGTCGAGGAAGTTCAGCGCATTGGTGATCGTCACGATCCACAGCACCGTGATGACAAAGTTGATGAACGGGCTGGCGATGAACAACGTCACCCGCATCCCCGCCGCCGCCACCAGCGCGGCGATGATCAGTTGGCCCAGCAACTTTTTCCCGGCGGGCAAATCCTGTTTGTCGTCGTACAACCCCAGCGCCACCATCAACGCGCCGCCCACGAGCAGCACCAGCAGTTTCGGCAACACCGTGAACGCGCCGTCGAGATACGGCTGCAATTCCCCCCAGTCCCACCGGTGCAACACCGGCAGCACCACCAGGGCGTTGACCAGCACGTTCAACGCGAACGCGCCGAACACCGCCACGCCGCCGAGCAGCGGCATCGCGCCCTCGTGAATCTTGCGCTCCGAGTCGGGCTGATCCACAAACTGCCACCGGTGCGACACNTGGCGCAGCACCGGCGTCAGCACCAACGCCAGCGCGAAGCTGATGTCGAACACGTAGAAGTAGGCGAGAATCCAGCGCATAATCACCTCCCCAAATCCGAAACTCGAAACTCGAAATACGAAACAAATCCAAAGCACGAAATCTCAAACGCGCGTCGTCCCCGGAGTTTGCTGGTTGCCGTCATGGGTGGTTGTTGCGGATTTCGGATTTCGGAATTCGGATTTCCGTCGTCAGGCGGCGGTAGAGGTTCTCGATTTGTTCAACCATGTGCTCCTCGCCAAACTGTTGCCGGACCAGTTCCCGGCCTTGCGCGCCCATCCTAGCGGCCAGCGGCCGGTCGCGCAACAACCGAATCACCNCCTCNGCCACGCCGGCCGCNTCGCCGGGCCGCACCAAAAACCCCGTCTCGCCGTCCCGGCACACCTCGCGCGCGCCGTCCACGTCGAACGCCACCACCGGCCGCCCCGCCGCCAGCGCCTGCACCAGCGTCCGCGGCAACCCTTCCCGCAACGACAAATGCACCAGCACGCTCATCCGCGCAATCTGCGCCGGGATCTCCTCCGGCCGCACCAACCCCACAAACTCCGCCGGCATCCCGGCATACTTGTTCCGGTAAATCCCATCGCCGACCAACAGAAACTTCGNTTCCGGTACTGCCGCTTTGATCTTCGGCAGTGCTTCGAAAAAATACTCGTGCCCTTTCAACCGGAAAAACCGCGCAATCTTGCCCACCACCGCGCCCGTCGGCGGTGGCAAGCGCAAATACGGCTCCAGATTCATCCCGCTGTGGATCGTCACGAACTTGCCGGCCACGCCGGCGGCTTGATACTGCGCCGTCATCGCGTCGGCCACCGACACAAACTGCGTCGTCCACTCCGCCGCCAGTTGTTCGGCCCANCGGAACAGCCAGTTGCCAACCGGGTTCTGGTACGGATAAAACGACGGCCCGTGAATCGTGTGCACCACGACCGGCACGCCGGCCAGCCGCGCCGCGAGCCGACCGAGGAAGCCGGCTTTGCCGCTGTGNGTGTGGACAATATCGTACCGGCGTTCGCGAAACAGCCGGTACAATGCCCGGCAGGCTTGCGCGTCGAGCACTGGATTCGGTTCGCGGCGCAACTCGTGGAGGATGGTGACCGGCATTGCCGCGTCGAGCGCGCCCTCCGGTCCCGTCTGCGGCCCGCTGATCAACTCCACGTCCCACCCGCGNCGGCGCAGGCCGACGCATGTGGCCACCGTGTTTTCCTGCGCCCCGCCGACNATCAACCGGGTGATGACATGCCCGACCTTCATGCGGCGCGGATTGTACCGCAGCGCCAGAAAACCGCAAGCGGACCGACGTTCACCGAGGCGGTCGTGGACCGCCACCGGGCGGTTGATTCGTCAAAATCATCCCGCCACCGCCGGGCGGTGAACGGCGACCGGGCCCGGCATCACCGGGCGGTTGACGATCCTCGGCCCGGAATCGTTCCGGCGGTTGGACACGACCGGCCGGCGGGCCGGGTTGGGGGCGATCGTCCGGTGGCGTGTCGCGGCGGCGCGGGGGACGCGACGGCGGCTCTGGCGCCGGCGCGGGAACGGCTGGCTGGAACTCCTCCGGCGGCGGGGTGGGTCGCCGGCGTGGCAGCGGCGGTTCTTCGACGGGCGGCGGGATGACTTCCGGTTCAACCCACACCGGGGATGAAGGCGCGGGCGGAGGCAACGGGGGCCGCACACGGTCGGACCTGTAGATGTTGATCTCGACCGGCGCCACGGTGATGCCGGCCTCGTGTTCCACCGTCTGTACGGACGGCCCGTAGTTGACGACGACGTCGTTCTGGCGGCGGATGTGCGTCGCGTCAACGGTGTGTTCCCAAAGACTGCGGCTGTTGGCGACCAAAATGGCGGGGTGGATTCGCTCGGTGAACAACTGGCACCGCACATAGACAAATGCCGAGACATCTGCGGCCATCCGGTCCGTGCGCAACCGTCCGGTGTCGAGGTCGAAATCGCACTCAGGCGACAACGGCGCCCAGCCGATGTAGCCGTCGCCTTCGCGCCACGCGACCCACGCCGGCGCCCAGACCACGTCCGGCACCCAGACCCAGCGGTGCTTCGGATGTTTCATCCACCGCCCATAATGATAGGTGACCCATCCCCAGGGTTCACTGGTGGACCAATACCAACCTCTGTCGGTCCACACCCAACTTCCCGAAACATACGGCCGCCAATCCGATGACACGCCCACCGGCACCCAGCAGGCGCCGTACGACTCGAGTTCCACCCATTGCCCGTANGGGGCTAGCGCCGCGCGAAAATCNCGGACGGTGCGAATCTCCCCACCGGCCCGACTCTCCCCGGCCGTGTCCGGTTGCGCCCCCACCCAACAAACCATCAACACCAACCACACAACGGCTTTGGTCTTCATGGTATGCCTCCCATTCATGGCTGCCAGATTCGACTCCGCAGCCGGGGAAATATTCACCCTCGCCGGTGACCGCGCAAGAAGCTCGCCGCGGCCATCCGTTTCCCGCCGGCCGGCTGGACCTCCACCAACCGCAACCCGCCCTGCCCCGTCGCCACCACCATCCCCGGCAACATCGTCCCCGGCGCGCCCGTGGCCGGCACNACTTCCGCCCGCCAGACTTTCANCAGCGTGTCGCCCCACATCGTGAACGATCCCGGCCACGGATCGAATGCCCGGACCTGCCGCTCGAGTTCCAGCGCCGGCTTGTGCCAGTCAAGCCGCCCATCCTCTTTGCCCAACTTTCGCGCGTACGTCACTTGCGATTCGTCCTGGGGATGCCGCGGTGGATTCTTCAGCGCGACGGTCTCCACGAGCAACTCCGCGCCGCGTTGCGCCAGCCGGTCGTGCAACGCCCCGCTGGTGTCGTCCGGGCGGATCGGCTCGCGCCGTTGGAGAATGATGTCACCGGCATCCATCCGCTCGTTGAGAAACATCGTCGTCACTCCGGTCTCTTTGTCGCCGGCCAGAATGGCATGCTGAATGGGCGCCGCCCCGCGCCAGCGGGGCAACAGCGAAGCGTGGACGTTGATGCACCCGCGCGCCGGCAACTCCAACACCGCCGGCGGCAGCAACTGGCCGTAAGCAACAACCACAATGAGATCCGGTCGGGCCGCGCGGAGTTGTTCGAGAGCGACCGGGTCTTTGATCCTGGCCGGTTGCCAGACCGGCAGCCCCAATTTCTGCGCGGTGACTTTGACCGGCGGAGGCGCGAGCCGGAGGTCCCGGCCTTTCGGCTTGTCCGGCTGCGTCACCACGCCGGCAATCTCGACGCCGGGCTGCCGCGCCAATGCTTCGAGGCACGGGCAAGCCAGTTCCGCGGTACCGAGAAAGACAATCTTCACTTCGTGANCGGCTTCATCTCCTTCGTGCGACCGAGCACGGCGCAGAGAACATCGTGCGCGACTGCGAGCGGCGTCTGCAGCGCGTCCACATCCACGCGCAGTTTGGCCGGGTAATGCGCCAGCACCGGCGCGGTCTCGGCTTCGTACACCTCGAACCGGCGGCGGATGGTCGCTTCGTTGGCGTCGTCGGCCCGGCCCTGCTTGAGCGCCCGGTCTTTCATGCGCTGAATGATGTCGTTCATCCCGTGCTCGCACCGCAGGACGATGATCTTGGTGACGTTGACGACCGGCTCGATTTCCTTCGCCTGATTGACGTTGCGGGGCAGCCCGTCGAGGATCAGCAGATCGCTGGCGGGATTGAACTTGCCGTCGGCAATCATCTTGTCCATGTGCGATTTCCAGAGTTTGACGACAAACTCATCCGGCACCAGCAATCCTTTGGTTGAGTACTCAACGAACACCTTGCCGAGTTCGCTCGTCTTGTCGAGCGACCGGAAAATGTCGCCCATCGCCACATGCACCACGCCCGGCAACTTGCCGAGCATCTGCCCCTGCGTGCCCTTGCCCGTGCCCGGCGCGCCCAACAACAATATCGCGTTATATTTCGCCATTGTTCGTTCCTTTCAGTTCAAGAGTTCGTACCAGTTATTCCGCCGGTGCGGCTCGTAGCCCAGCTCCCGGATCAACCGCTGCATCGTCGCCTCATCCATCCGAAACGTCGCGCCCGCCGACGACACCACGTTCTCTTCCATCATCACGCTGCCAAAATCGTTCGCGCCGAACTTCAGCGCCACCTGGCCGATCTGCGGGCCTTGGGTAACCCAAGATGCCTGAACATTGTCGAAGTTGTCGAGAAAGATTCGCGCCAACGCCTGCGTCCGCAGATACTCGTGCGCGCCAACCGTCGCCGCCTTCAGCCGCGTGTTCTCCGGTTGAAACGTCCAGCAAATGAACGCCGTGAACCCACCGGTCCGATCCTGAAGTTCCCGGAGCATCCGCAAATGCTCGATCCGGTCCGCGATCGTCTCGACGTGCCCGAACATCATCGTCGCCGACGACCGCAATCCCAGCCGGTGGGCCGTCTCCATCACGTCGAGCCATTGCTGGCCGGTGCATTTCTTCGGCGCGATCCGTTTCCGGACCGACTCGACGAGAATCTCCGCGCCGCCGCCCGGAATCGAACCCAGGCCGGCTTCCTTGAACTGCCGGATCACCTCCGCCACCGGCATCTGGAAGACCGCGGCAAAATGACAGAACTCCGGCGGCGAAAACCCGTGGACGTTCACCTGCGGAAATGTTTCCCGGATGTACCGGAGCAAATCGAGGTAGTACTCAATGCCGAGTTTCGGATGATGCCCGCCCTGCAACAACACCTGCACGCCGCCGATGGCCACCAGTTCCCGGATTTTCTCGCCGACCTGTTCTTTTGTCAGCACGTAAGCGTCTGCGTCTTTCGTCTCCCGCATGAACGCGCAGAAGGTGCAATAGACATTGCAGATGTTGGTGTAGTTGATATTCCGGTCCACGATGTAGGTGACGACCCGGTCGGGATGCAACCGTTGCCGGACCGCGTCGGCCAGCGCCCCCAACTCCGGCAGGCTCAGTCCCCGGTCAAGCTCCAGCGCTTCCGCCGGTGTGATTCGCTGACCGGCGAGCACTTTCTCAACTGACAAAGCGCAGCTCATGCGTCTCCTTCACCAGGCCCATCGCGCAACACAATTCCTGAAACTTCCGCAGGCCGGCCTTCTCGGCGGCGCCGAGGTCGTAGCACACATTTTGGGTCAGATATTCGTACCGGAACTGCGGCGTGCCGACGCCCGGCCGGTCGGCCAATTCCCGCAAGTGCGCCAGCCCGGCCGCCTTCGCGGCGCGCAGCATTGCACTCAACTCTCGACCCTCAACACTCGACTTCCTCGGCAAGGCCCACACGGCATACACAAACGGCAAGCCGGTCAGGCTCTGCCACGCCTCGCCCAAATCCCAGATCCGCCGGCGCGGCGACGCCGGTTGCAGCGAGTATTCCAGCGCCTCGTCGCCGATCAGCAACATCGCTTCGTGGTCGCAGAGCAACGCCTGTGGCGGCTTGGGATACAACTCCGGCGCGATGCCGTGAACCTGCTGGAGCAGCACCCGCAGCAACCACACGGACGTCCGCGAGGCCGGCGTCACCGCGATGCGTTTCAATCGCCGGACGTTGGCCCGGTGCGCAACAAACACGCTCCGCACCGGCCCGCGCGAGGCGATGGCGATGCCGTCCACCACGGCGTACCGGTCGTCGCGGAGCACTTCGGCCACCGGCACAATCGCGGCATCGAGTTCACCCGCGCGCAACGCGTCGGCCATCCGCGCCGGTTCGCCCGGCGTGATCCGGTCTTCGAGGCCATAGACCAATGGCCGGGTGTTCAAGTACGACAGTCCGCCAATCCGGTAGTTCATGCGGCGCAAGCTAACACAGTCACCCGCCCCGGCGCAAAACCGTGTACCGGCCAAACTCCGGCGACGGCTCGGTTGTAATCACCCAACCCGGCGCCGTCCGGTAGTACTCGGCCAACCGCTGCCGGAGTTGCTCTGTCATCACCTCGCCCCACAACCCCGCCGTCGTCCGCCGGCCGGTCAGGACAAACAGACAACCGCCCAACTGCGGGTCCGCCGTCAACAACACCTCGTCCCTGGTCGTGTGCGCGCGAACCCACAACGCGAGGTCCAGCAGTTCCGGCGTGACGCCGGACGGAATCTCGCCGGCCTGCCACCACGCGAGCGTCAGCAACGGCGTGGCGATCACGCCGGGCGTCGTTTGCAGCGGAATCGGCAGGGCAAACCGGTGCCGCACCGGCCGCAGAAACGGCGTCACACTCGCCGCGCTGACCAACAACCCCAGCGCCACCGCGTTGCCGTACCGGCCGAGGCACCGCTCCATCCCGTAGCCGCCCAACAGGGCGAACGTAAATCCGCTGTACGTCCAGAACCGGTCCTGCCCCGTCCACGCCAACACCCCGGTCGCCGCGATCATCGTCCCGATGGCCACCGCTTCCGGCGCGCGCCACCGGACCAACGCCAGCACGCCCAACGCCGCCCCGGCAAGCGTGAACACCGGAATAAAAACCGGGAACCGCCCGCCGGTTGTGTGCAAAAATTCCCGGTGCCAAACCAGGTGCNCCAGCCACGGACCGAACAGCGCCAGCCCCAGCGCCACCGCCCCGAATCCCGCGTGCCGGCAGTCCCGGCGAAACACCGCCAGCAAGAGCAGCGACAACACCACCAACCCGGCCATCCCGAAATGCAGGTACGCAATCACCGCCAGCAGCAGCCCGGCCCTGACCCAGCGTTGCCGGAGCGCGCCGAGCAACACAAACGGCCACAACATCAGAGCGTACGTTGCCGGCATCATGATCAGCGAACACGGCACCAGCAGGGCGATGTTCAGCGCCAACAACAGCAACGTCAGCAACGCGGCGCGCGCCCCGAAGAAACACCGGGCCGCCCACCATCCCGCGCCGAGCAGCGCCGGGAACGTCACCACCGCGAACAGCCGGGCCAAATCCAGCAGCCCCAGCGCTGTGACGCGCAGCAGGGCCAGGTTGACGAGGTGAAACAGCGGCGAGTACAGATGCGGCCGGCCGAACGGCGCGAACTGCCACCAGTCGTGGAGCGTCGGCCCGCGTTCCGCAAATGCCCGGATGACGCCGAGATGATACCAACTATCGGAAAACACCGGCAGATGCGGCCCCAACCGCGCCAGGAGAAGAAACGCGGCCAGAATCACCGCGCCGGCAAGAAGATCGTCGCCGCGCTTCATCTCAGCCCACCGGCTGGTACAACGAGTCGCGCTGCACCGGCTCGCGGCCGGCTTCGCGGATGGCGCGCTCCAGCTCCGCGCGGGCCATCCGTTGCGGCGTCTGCGCCCCGGCCATGTGGTAAATTTTTTCCTCGATCACGGTGCCGTCAATGTCGTCCACGCCGAAACTCAACGCCGTCTGCGCCAGTTTCATCCCCATCAAAATCCAGTACGCCTTGATGTGCGGCACATTGTCCAGATAGAGCCGGGCAATCGCCAGCGTCCGCAACAAATCGAAACCGCTCGGCCCCGGCAGATGCGCCAGCTTCGTGTTCGCGGGATGAAACGCCAACGGCACAAACGCCGTGAACCCGCTGGTCTCGTCCTGCAGTTCCCGGAGCCGCCGCAGATGATCCACCCGGTGCTCCAGTTTCTCCACGTGCCCGATCAACATCGTGCAGGTCGAACGCCCGCCCAGCCGGTGCCATTCCCGATGAACTTCCAGCCATTCCTCGGCGGTCTCCTTCGCGTGACAAATCACGTCGCGCACTTCGGGATCAAAAATCTCCGCCCCGCCGCCGGTCAACGAACCCAGCCCGGCCTCACGCAAGACCGCGAGCGTTTCCGGGATGCTTCGTTTGCCGATCTTCGCCAGATGNCGGATCTCGATGGCCGTGAACGCNTTCAAGTGCAACCGGCCATCCAGCGCCTTCAANGNCCGCAGCATCTCCACGTACCGGTCGAACTTCCACGTCGGATGCAGCCCGCCGACGATGTGCAACTCGGTGATCCCCAGTCGCAATGCCTCCTGCGCCTTCCCGACCATCTCCGGNATGCTGAGTTCGTACGCGCCGTCNTGTTTCGGNCGCCGGTAGAACGCGCAAAAATCGCAATCGAGGATGCAGAGGTTGGAGTAATTGATATGCCGGTTGAGGATGAAGAACGCCCGATTGCCGTGTTGGCGTTCGCGGACGAAGTTCGCCATCATCCCGATGGCCGGCAGGTCGTGCGATGCGAACAGCCGGAGACAATCCGCTTCTGAAAGCCGGTTGCCCGCCTCGACCTTCGCCGCCATGTCGCGGAGTTCAGATTTGATGAGCCACGAATTCACACGAATGCTCACGAATNCAATTNGTGNNCATTAGTGTCCATTCGTGGCCACTGCCGTCACGACCGCCACCAAAAACACCACGCTGATCACGCCGTTCACCCGCAGCGACGCCACGTTCACGCTGACCGGATCGCCTTTCGCGGCCAGCCGGTGCTCGTACACCAGACAGANGGCAATCACCGCCAGNCCCGCGTAATATGGCCAGCCCAGCCCGGCAATCAACCCGAAACCCGCCAACGCCAGCCACATCGCCGCGTGCGCCCACCGGGCAAACCGCAGACTGCCGGCAATCCCCCACCGCACCGGCAACGAATGCA
>JGI24721J44947_10013026_pt1 | contig 10168 bp, 8 predicted proteins | sample YelNatPaOPGAMG01_FD_44947 | JGI IMG/M metagenome (IMG submission 44947) | reverse complement strand
CTATTGGCCGCCCCAAAAAAACAACCGTGAACATTCACAAACCCTCAAAGCGAAATCTGGGATAAAGGCGAAGTTAGGGTTTGAAGTCTACCAATTGGGACAATTCGCTCTTTGTTGACAGCCCCTTCAACAAAAAGAGGGCTAGCAAGGAGAGCAATGGCGGACCTGGGGCCTGCGATGGTTAGGTAAAGGATGACGAGCACTGTAACTTCGAGAGGTGCCTAACAAGACATGCTTTGGATGTTTGGCGTCGGGTTGGTCCTAGGCTAGAAAGCACGGGGTACATGAGGAGGCACAATCCAGGAAGGTGAAATACAAGAGGTTGGCTAGGAGAAAAAAGCGAGCAGGAAATCGAAGGAAAAAGGGGCCGAAGGTCAAGTAGGCCTGTTGGGCCGATCTGATAAGGAGGCCAGTGTGTTCACGCAGAGTAGGGAGCAGCCCGCGGCCAATGCTGGCAATAAGAGGACATCGGAGCTAAAGGAGCCGTAGGAAGTGACCGAGGGCGTTTGCATAGATTGGGGGAAAACGCGATCCCCCAAGGCAAAGCATTGGAACCTGCCACTACGCATTGCACTCAACCTCTTCTATGGAATTTCAGCTATACAGGGGAGGGTGATCAGTTGTTACTTACGATAGTGACCCCCTGCCTTAATAGGGCGGAATACATTGAAGAGGCGATACAAAGTGTCCTAAACCAGGACTACTCAGAGGTTGAGCACATAGTAGTGGATGGAGGTTCAACAGATGGCACCTTGGACATCCTCGGCCGCTACGAACACCTGAAAGTCATAAGCGAGCCGGATCAAGGACTATATGACGCCCTAAACAAGGGGATCCTCCTTTCCAAGGGAGATGTAATTGGGCACTTGAATAGCGATGATCTCTATGCGGAAAACGTATTTGGAGAGATTATGAGGCTTTTTGAGAGTGACCCGGAGGTGGAAGGAGTCTTCGGCGGGGCCATCGTCTTCGAGGAGTTCGAAGACGGCTCAAGAAAAAAGATAGCCGAGTATTGCTCGGATCATTTGACCAGGCTTTCGTTCGATAACATAACGCTAGGAAATCCAATCATTAATGCTCGTTTCTTTAGAAGAAGTGTCCATGAGAGGGTCGGACTTTATGAGACAAAGTACAAGATTGCGGCGGACAGAGAGTTTTTATTGAGAGTTGCTTTGGGTAACATCAAGTGGGCCTCTGTCAACAGAGTCGTCTACCTGTACAGGCAGCACTCCGGTTCCCTTACATTCAACCCAAAAAGTCCATTTGTGATTAGAAGATACGAGGAGTATGTGGATATTGCAGAAAGATACCTTGGAGGCTCGGTGCCGTGCAACGAGCTTGCTACGAAATGCCTCCTCTGGCACACAAGGGAGACTATGGAAGCGGCCTTGAGGGCGATGAAGAGAAGGGATCTTGGGAAGGCCATGGAATACGCAAGTAGGGGTTGCAAATACAAGCAATCCTGGCCCGCTCTTTTTTTTTGGTACCTTCTTCTCAAAAGTGTTCGAAAAATTTTGAGAGGGCTGGAGACTGTTAGCTCAAGTGCCGGAAGTAAGCGTAATAATCCCAACCTATAATCGAGGGCACACGCTCAAGAGAGCAATCGGGAGCGTGCTGAGCCAAACTTTCAAGGACTTTGAGCTCATAATTGTGGATGACTGCTCTATAGATGACACAAAAGACCTGGTGGAGGGCTTTCGGGATGAAAGGATAGTATACGTACGGCACGACCGGAATGTCGGGCCTGCAGGGGCACGTAACACAGGGATAAAGAGGGCTCGGGGTCAGTTAATTGCCTTTTTGGATTCCGACGATGAGTGGTTTCCTGAGAAATTGAGGCTTCAGGTGGAGTTTCTAAAAGGTGCNCCTTCTTCCGTGGANGGNGTTTGNACGGGTTATTACTTGCACCTCGTGAGGGTTGGCGTAACAGTGGAAAAAATACCNGGTTATCCGAGATCGTGGTTGGAGGAGTTCCTCGTAAGAGGTTGCGATCTGACCCCCGGGACCACCTTTGTGGGAACAGCTAGGTGCTTTGGGAGGGTCGGGCTTTTTGATGAGGAGCTTCCAAGGCTTGAAGACGGAGATTGGCTGATCCGCTACGCCAAACATTACCAGTTGGGTCTGATCAGGAAGTCCATGGCACGTGTTTATTCTCATGAAAGGCCGAGGGGCGAGAAGGTTGAAGCCTCGGTCCTCAGGTTTCTCAAGAAGCATAAAGGAGACTTAGAACAACTAGGAGCGNACAAAAGGAGAAAAGCTGAGGCCAAGCTGGATCTCCAGGTAGCAGAAGCGTATTTGAGGGAGAAGAGGTTCGACAANGGACTGAAGTGGCTTGCGAGGGGNATTTGGGCAAACCCCTTTCAAAGGCCGGGGATGTATCTCCTTCTTTGGGATGCNACCTTTGGGACATCGTTCGGACCTCGCAGTTCAAATTTGAAAAGGAAAGTCATCGGTGGGCTGAGAGGATCTCATGGAGGGGAATCCGGCCCTGAGATCCGGTGAACCGGGATCGCCCCAGAAGTCTTCAGGCGTGAGCAAAGCCGCCAATTGAGAGGCTTGGAATGGATGGCGGAGACTTGGAAGCGTTGGGAAGGACACAGATTGTTTTCGTGACAAGATCTTTGAGGGTTGGAGGCGCGGAAAATCAATTTGTCCTGAGCTGTCTAAACCTGAAGAACAAAGGGCTTCCCGTCAAGATCGTCTCCTTCTATGAAGGCGGGGGTTTCGGGGAAAAGCTTGAGGAGCAAGGCGTAAAAGTAACCTTTGTGGGGAAAAAGGGGAGATGGGATGTGTTCCCTTTTTTGAGAAAGACCTTTTCCATCATGAGGAAGGAGCGTCCTCTCTTGATCTATAGCTACCTGGGGGCTGCCAATATAGTCTGTGCTCTTTTCAAGCTCCTCAACCCGGGTGTGAAACTAATCTGGAGTTTTAGGGCGTCTCAGATGGATCTCACGCTATACGATCCCATTTGGAGGATCGAGAGAGCGATAATGAAGTTTCTCTCCTTCGTTCCTGACAAGATAGTAGCGAACTCGAGGGCTGGTTTTTCGGAACTGGGAAGACAAGGCTATCCCCCTTCCAAGATTCGAATCATATACAACGGGTTCGATACATGGCATTTTCGGCCCAGACGAGAGGAGGGAGTAGACCTCAGAAGAAAGTGGGCCAGAGAAAGCGGAGAAAATAAGCTAATCGGAATCGTTGCCAGGCTCGATCCCATCAAGGACCATGAGACCTTCTTGAAGGCGGCCGCGATCTTGGTCCAAAGGAGAAGGGACGTCAAGTTCGTTTGCGTGGGGCCGGATTGGGGAGGCAGATCCAGGAAGCTCCAGGAAATGGCGAATGCCATGGGCCTCAGAGAACACGTGGTGTGGGAAGGAGAACGGAAAGATATGCCCGCTGTGTACAATGCCCTAGATCTTCTAACCCTCTGTTCCGCATCGGAGGGATTCCCCAACGCGGTGGGAGAGGCCATGGCGTGTGGCATACCCTGCGTCGTGACGGATGTTGGTGATTGTTCTTATCTAGTGGGAGAAACGGGAAAGGTGGTACCTCNCAAAGATCCTGGCGCCTTGGCCTTGGCATGGGAAGAGATGCTGGGAAAGGATCTAAAGGAAATGGGAAAGAGGGCAAGAGAGCGGATANTAGGACACTTCACCGTGGAAAAAATGGTGGANGAGACGATCCAAGTCTTCGAGGAAATCCTNNGGAGGCCTCTAGAGAGAGTATTTCGANCCTCAGCCACGGTAGAGGGGGCACGAGTTTCCTGAGGAGCGCCCTGGCGGGGCGCCGTTTAAGAGCTCACTCTCGAAGGAAGGGTATCTGATCCTNNCTTTTCCATCCAAGCCCAAACAGTTGGCTCAGAAGAATCAGTGTGCGGGATAGTCGGATTTNTTGAGCCAGAGGGGTTCGCCTCTGGGGGGCAGGCTCAGAAGATCCTCGGCCTCATGGTCCGGAGCCTCTCTCACAGGGGGCCCGATGATGAGGGGCTNTGGTTCGATGCTCAATCAGGGATAGCCCTCGGCCACAGGAGGCTCGCGGTCATAGATCTGTCGCCCCAGGGCAGGCAGCCCATGGAGTCCGCAGATGGCCGCTATGTCATATCCTTCAATGGCGAGATCTACAACTTCAGGCTTCTCGCCGAAGAGCTCGAGCGCACGGGCTTGGCCCCATTTTGGCGGGGTCACTCGGACACTGAGGTTTTCCTGGCCGCAATAGCTGCCTGGGGCCTGAAGGAGGCCCTCCGAAAATCCGTTGGGATGTTCGCATTCGCTCTGTATGACAAGCGGGAGAGGATACTTTATCTCGTAAGGGACAGGATGGGGGAAAAGCCCTTTTACTATGGCTGGGCCAATAGCACCTTTCTTTTCGCATCCGAGCTCAAGGCCCTGAGAGCTCATCCCAAATTCCTGGGAGAGATAGACCCCGAGGCCCTAGGCCTCCTTCTCAGGCACAATTACATCCCTTCTCCTTGGTCCATCTACAGGAATGTGAGAAAGGTGCCCCCTGGCTCTTTTCTGGCAGTTCCCCTCGGCCTGGATTCTTCCTCCAGGGAGTTGGCCTCGCCCTCAGAAGTACTGGGACCCTCTCCATGCCGCCATAACTGGGCTAGAGAATCCCTTCGAGGGGCCTGAAAAAGAGGCAACGGATCATCTCGAGGAGTTGCTCAAAAAGGCTGTTGAGGGCCAGATGATCTCGGATGTTCCCCTAGGGGCCTTTCTCTCTGGGGGGATAGACTCCTCGACTGTTGTCGCGGTGATGCAGGCTGTGAGTCCGAAACCTATCCGAACATTCACTGTTGGCTTCGAGAAGTGGGATTACAATGAGGCCCATCATGCAAAAAGGGTGGCTCNGCACTTGGGGACTGATCACACGGAGGTTTACATAGACGCCCAAAGGGCCTTGGAAGTGATACCGGAGCTTCCAGNNATNTACGACGAGCCCTTTTCGGATTCATCCCAGATCCCCACTCACCTCATAGCCGAGGTGGCTAGAAAATACGTGACTGTGTCCCTCTCAGGTGACGGGGGGGATGAGCTATTTGGAGGATATCCCCGCTATTTCCAAGCATTGAGAATATGGAAACACATTGGCTGGATACCTCCTTCCTCGAGGTCGGCCATGGCCAAGATCCTGAGGAGCCAGCCAGCACCCAGATGGGACAAGCTCCTGGGCTGGGCTGGTCCGCTCATCTTGGGGAAGCGGAGATCCCCAAAGTTCGGGGACAAGATATTGAAGATGGCGGACATCCTGGATTTCGGGTCCAGTTGGGAGCTTTACAGGGACCTCATCTCCCACTGGAGGCCCAGTCACGGGGTCTTGAGGGAAGAGGTGTGGTGGGATTCCCGTCTCGATGGGGAAAGGTGGCCAGAGCTTCCCCATCCATTCCATAGAATGATGTTCTGGGACATGGTCACCTATCTTCCCGATGACATCCTGGTCAAGGTGGACAGGGCAGCCATGGCTGTGAGCCTCGAAACCCGTATGCCCCTTCTCGACCACAGGATAGTGGAGTTTTCCTGGAGCCTTCCCCTCTCCATGAAAGTGAGAAACGGCAAGGGGAAGTGGATTCTGAGGCAGCTCTTGCACAGGTACGTGCCGAGGGAGCTGGTCGAGCGCCCAAAGATGGGTTTCGGGGTCCCAATAGGAGAGTGGCTCCGTGGGCCATTGCGGGGCTGGGCAGAGGGTCTGCTCAATGAAAAGGAGATGAGGGAGCGAGGGCTCATAGAACCAGAGCCTGTCTTGAGGAAGTGGCAAGAGCACATCTCGGGACAGAGAAACTGGCAGTATCTTCTGTGGGACATCCTCATGTTTCAGGCGTGGCTCAAAAGATGGCACCCATGATCCTATACCTCTTGTGTTTCCTTCTGGCCTGTCTTCTCTCGGTTTATCTGACACCTCTCATGAGGCAGGCTGCCTTGAGCTTCGGCATTGTGGACAAGCCTGATGGAAGGCTCAAGAATCAGGCCGAGCCAGTCCCCTACCTGGGAGGACTCGCCGTGTACATAGCCTTCCTCGTCACTCTGGCCTTCACATTCACATTCGACAGGGAAGTCCTGGGCCTCCTCCTAGGAGGCACCCTGCTCCTTCTTCTGGGCCTGGTGGATGATTTTGGAGTCCTATCCCCTAAAGTGAAGCTCATGGGGCAGTTCCTCGCTGCATTCGTGATGGTCAAAGCCGGGATCAAGGTGCAGATAGTGTTCCTTCCCGACTTGGTGAACATAATCCTTTCGGCATTTTGGATTGTAGCTGTGACAAACGCCTTCAACATCATAGACATCATGGATGGTCTGGCAGCTGGGGTAGCATCGGTATGTTGTCTTGTGCTCTCGTACGTGGCTATAGTGAACGGAAGGCCCGTGATAGCCATGATGACCCTCTCACTTGCAGGAGCCATGATAGGCTTTCTTCGGTACAATTTCTCGCCAGCCAAGATATACTTGGGGGATACTGGAAGCCTGTTCATTGGCTGCATGATAGCATCCATCTGCCTTATTGGTAGCTACACTGCCCACAATAGGATAGGAATCCTCATACCCGTTGTCGTTCTCGGAGTCCCCCTCTTCGATATGCTCTTTGTCTCGTATATTCGGTGGAGAAGGGGGATGTCCATTCTGTTAGGAAGCCCCGATCACTTTGCTCTCAGGTTGCGAAAATGGCGCCTCACCACGAGGCAGACCGTCCTGTGTAGTTATGGACTGAGTGCCCTTCTGGGAGTAGCTGGGATCCTCATGCTATATGCGAGTGACCTTCAAGCCCTGATGATCCTCGCTGGGATCACGCTCTTGGGCTTGGGGCTTGGCTATTTTCTCAAGAAGATAGACATGACCATGTGAAGTAAAGAGAATCCCTCCTCCTAAGGTGCGCGTAATCCTCGATACACAGAGAAAACCTCCGACGCAAAGCTCATTCACATAGGATGTGAAAGGTCCTTCCATCTCACAGAACGAGGTCCCCAGAAGATGATACTCGTTGTGGGTGGTGGTGTTTCTGGACTCAGTGCAGCCTACCAACTGGAAAAGGAGGGGCGGAAGTACCTTCTCATCGAGAAGGAGAATACGGCTGGGGGGCTTTGCCGTTCCTTCCAGGTCAGGGGTTACACCTTCGACTACTCGGGCCACCTCCTATGTGTCAAGGACGAGGGAGTTCTCGAATGGATCCAGGACCTCCTCCATGGCCAAATGAGCTCCTTCGAGAGAAGGGCTTCCATCTATGTTGAAGGCTCCTGGGTTCCCTATCCATTCCAGGCAAATCTGGGATTTCTCCCCCAAGAGCTCATGGAGGAGTGTCTCGCGGATTTTCTAAAGCAAGCGGCAAGAAGGAACGCTCCCACTGCCACCTACGAGGAAGACCTGGGCTTGTGGCTTGTAACCACATTCGGAGAGGCTATATGCGAGCACTTCTTCATCCCTTACAACGAGAAATTGTTCGGTAGACCCTTGAAGGAACTTGTCCCCCAGGGGATCGAGTGGTCAATTCCCAGGCCGTCTGTCGAANACGTGGTAAATGGGGCCTTGGGCGCGAAAAACGAGAGACTGGGATACAATGCCACATTCCATTACCCGAAAAATGGGGGGATAGAGGAGATCCCGAAGGCCATCGCCTCCAGGTTGAAATCTGCGAGATTTGGGTGCCAGTTGAAGAAGGTTCTGTTGGAGGAAAAGAAGGCGGTTTTGGAAAGTGGAGAAGAGGTCGAATACGATGCCATGATCTCAACGATTCCCTTGCCAGAACTCCTGGGTCTCCTGGATCCGAGCCCTCCTTGGGCCCGAAGAGGAGTGGAGGCCTTGAAGTGGGTCAGTGTGTGGGTCCTCAATCTCGGGGTGAGGAGGCAAGGGATCTCGGACCAGCATTGGGTCTACTTCCCCGAGAAGGAATTTCCCTTTTTCAGGGTGGGATGCTATAGCGCTTTTGGGCCCCATTTGGCGCCAGCTGGCTGTAGTTCCCTCTACGTGGAAATTCCAGGCCACACAGTGAGGCAAATGGGCGAAGAGAACTGTACCCGAAAGACCCTTCACGGCCTTGTTCGTTGCGGTATACTGCGCTCGGCTCGGGAGGTGGAGGTGGTTTTTCTTTGGTGATTCCGGTTGCTTACGTGATCCATGACAGGGAGAGACTAGAACTACTTCCCAAGATCTCGGATCACCTGCGAGAGTGGGGAATCCACTGCGCTGGCCGATATGGATCCTGGGGATATGGGACCATGGAGGATGCCATAATTCAAGGAAAGGAGGCCGCCTCAAGGCTCCTGGGATGAGGATCCCGGTCATCCACATAATAACCATGCTTGAGCTCGGAGGAGCTCAGGAAAATACCCTTTACACTGTGACCCATTTGGACCCTCAAAGATTCAGTCCGTATTTGCTTTCAGGCCCGGGAGGGATCCTCGACTCCGAGGCCCTCAAGCTGGAGAAAGGAAGATTCTCCTTCGTGAGGAACCTGAGAAGGGAGATAAGGCCAGTCGATGACCTGGTCGCAATCGACCAGATAAGAAGACGGATTCGGTGGATAGTCCAAGAGAATTCGGGCCTTCCAACCATAGTTCACACCCACAGCTCCAAAGCAGGAATCCTGGGGAGATGGGCTGCGAGGCTCGAGGGAATACCCATCGTGATCCACACATTCCACGGCTTCGGGTTCAATCGGTGGCAGCCTTGGCCCTTGAGGATGATCTTCGAGCTCTCGGAGATCATAACCTCCAGGGTCACAGACGGATTCATCATGGTCTCTCGCGCGAATGCGAAGGTTGCGGATTCCCTCGGGATCACGAGGGGCAAGAGAACGGTCCTAATAAGAAGCGGGATTTCCTTGAGAGAGTTCTCGCCCCATCCAGAGCTCAGAGGTCGAATAAGAAAGGAGCTTGGCATCGAAGAGGGCTCCAAGATCGTTACCCAAATATCCTGCTTCAAGCCCCAGAAGGCGCCCTTGGATTTCGTGAGGGTTGCGGCCAAAGTGGCCCAGGAGGAGACGGATGTCCACTTCCTCCTTGTAGGAGACGGGGCTTTGAGGCCCAATATCGAGTCAGAGGTCAGGCGCCATGGTCTGGAAGGGAGGCTCCTCCTCCTCGGTTGGAGAAGGGATATTCCCCAGATCCTCCAGGACACCGATGTTCTTGTCCTAACGTCCCTGTGGGAGGGGCTCCCCAGGGTTCTCCCCCAAGCCATGGCGGTCGGGGTGCCGGCTGTCGTGACTGAAGTGGATGGGTCTCCCGAGGCGATTGTCGACGGGGTAAATGGATTTCTCGTGAGGCCGAAGGATGTGGAGGCCATGGCACAGAGGATCATCCAGCTCATCAGGGATCCGGATTTGCGCCGAAAAATGGGAGAAGAGGGGAGAAAGAGGGTGGGGGAGTTCGACATAAGGGAAATGGTGAGAAAACAGGAGGAGTTCTATTCTGAACTCCTCGAGACAAAGCTCGGAAGGAAGCTCTGGCAAGAAGATCCCCGTCGAGAGGTGAGAGCTTGAACCCCCTGGGACAGGGCGTGCCATGGGTCATTTGGGTTGGTGCCCTGGCAATGGGCGCTGCAGTGGGAAGCTTCCTCAATGTCTGTATACACAGGATCCCAAGGGGAGAGTCACTCTTCAGGCCCAGGTCTCACTGCCCCAAATGCGGATGTCCCATCCGCCCCTATGACAATGTCCCCATCATCAGTTTCTTCCTCCTCAGGGGAAGATGCCGAAATTGTAAGGAGAAGATAAGCGCCAGGTATCCTCTGGTCGAAGCCCTCACAGCCGCAACTGCAGGAGCCCTCCTTCACAGGTACGGATTGGCCACCGAGACCTTCATCCTATTTGTCTTCGTCTGCGGGCTCATAGTCGCAAGTTTCATCGACCTGGACCATCAAATCATACCCGATGCGATAACTTATCCGGGAATAGCCCTAGGGGTGATCGCCTCCTTCTCATCCCATTCCATTCATTGGAAGGATTCGGTTCTTGGGGCCATTGTGGGGGGGGGCATTCTCCTCATTGTGGCAATGGGCTTCCGCCTGATCAGGAAAAAGGAAGGGATGGGCCTCGGGGATGTCAAGTTTCTCGCGATGATCGGGGCCTTTCTCGGGTGGAAGGCAGTGATCCTCACCTTGGTTCTCTCGTCCTTTGTGGGAGCAGTTGTGGGATATGTGAGTTTGCGCATCTCCGGAAAAGGGTCCCAGGAGCCCATTCCTTT
>JGI24721J44947_10013015_pt1 | contig 10174 bp, 7 predicted proteins | sample YelNatPaOPGAMG01_FD_44947 | JGI IMG/M metagenome (IMG submission 44947) | reverse complement strand
AAAAAAACAAAAAACCACCAAGAGATAGCAGTATGACATTTCTATTCTTTACTACAAGAAAATTTATTTTACTAAAACTCTTGTGTGTTTTTAATGGATACGCTAAAGCTGCAAATATAAGGCATAATATAGCCGAAGAGTAATAACCCCACNTCCAGCCTACATGCAAAGCAATGCTTGTGAGAGCTAAACCCGATACGACAATTGCCAACGGCCAGGCAATACTATAGTATCCTAAAAAAACAGGCCTTTCTTCTTTACTATAATAATATTTCATTACATTTAGGGATGCTGGGTATATCCAACCAGCTGATAGACCCATAAAAAAACTTGCAATATACTCTTGCTCAATATTGACTGCAAGACCAGAAAAAAAAGATGTAATTGCAAGAGCTATTAAAGATATAGCAATAACCTTTCCACCTTGGTATCTATCAGATAAAAAACCAGCAGGTATTTGGACAATAATATAACTTAAAAAATAAAGGGCAAATACATGAGAGTCTTGAGTAACACTTGGATGAAATGGCATATATAAAGATAAAATACTCCATGTTAACCTAGTATAATAACTTAAAAAAAATGAGGCACCAGCTACTATAACGGGGTAAAATTTCTTATTTATGTTATACAAGGTACAACTCATGCAATAAAAAATGTAAAAATATTTTTAATCTTAATGTCCCTATTCCTTTTATATCGTGTATTATAAGTTCATTTTATGTGGATTTAAGATATTATTTGGATCAAAAATTTTTTTTATTTTTCGATAAACATTCATCACTTGAATACCAACTTGTTTTTCAAGATACTTTTCCTTAGTTATACCAATCCCATGTTCTCCAGTTATTGAACCGCCAAGTTTTAAACATTCATCAAACACTTCATCCATTGCTTTAAAAGCTCTTTTTGTTTCCACTTCATCATTATTGTTATACATAATGTTGGTATGTATATTTCCGTCTCCAGCATGACCAAAATTTACAATTAATATTTTATGTCTTTTACTAATTTCTTGGGTTTTGCGAATCATATCTGCAATTTTAGATCTTGGTACTACAATATCTTCATTCAGTCTGCTGTTAGCAATTTGTCTTAACGTAGGAGAAATAGATCTACGAGCAAGCCATAAATTCTCTGATTCTTGAATAGTGCATGCTATTTTAACTTTCGCACCATTTGCTTGACATATTCTTGCAATTAGCGCTGTATCTTGTTCGATTTGAGACTTATTTCCCTCTGTTTCGATAATAAGAATTGCATCTGCATAAGTAGGCAGACCTATTTTAAGGGACTTCTCAATAGTTAATATAGCCTGGTGGTCTACAAATTCTAGTGCGCTAGGTATAATTTTATTTCTAATAATTTCGCTTACTGTTTTTGCAGCTAAATTCATATCAGAAAAAGCTGCCTGCATAGTTTGACTACTTACAGACGATTGGGCAAGCTTAAGAAACGCTTTAGTTACAATACCAAGTGTACCTTCACTACCAACTAAGAGCTGAGTTAAATCATATCCTTCTGCGTCCTTAACATTTTTTGAACTCATATTGATAATAGAACCGTCTGCTAAAACTACTTCTAATCCCAGCACCCAATCTTTTGTAACGCCGTATTTGACAGCTTTTGGTCCGCCTGCGTTTTCTGCAATATTGCCCCCTATTGAAGAAAATTTCCAGCTTGAAGGATCAGGTGGGAAAAACAAGCCGTGCGGCTTTAGGGCGAGTTGTAAGTCGAAGTTTACCACACCCGGCTCTACCGTGGCAATTAAGTTATCTAAATCGATTCCTATAATATTATTCATCAATTCCAAAGACAACGCAATGCCGCCCTCTACATTGAGCGCACCGCCGCTAAAGCCACTTGCACAACCCCTAGGCACTACAGGTATCTTATTTTCATTTGCAAATTTAAGTATAATTGACACTTCCTGTGTGGTTTTAGGCAGTACTACGCAATCTGGTAGATACATCCTTTGCGTGGCATCATAGGAATACTGTAACCTATCGATTTTCTCGTCCAAAAAACGCTCTTTTAGTAAACTTTTTAAAAACTTTGGACACTGTGGTGGAATTGGAGTTATAAGTTTATTCAACATCAACATTGTACTCAAAAAAATCAGATAAATGCATTACTTTTATATTTAGATTACGTTCTACTATACCACCATTAATCTGCATAATGCAGCCAGGGCAATCGGTTAACACTATATCAGCTTTTGTTTTGATTATATTTTCTACTTTTTTGTTAAGTATGGCATTTGAAATATTTGGGTAATCTATAGAAAACGACCCTCCAAAACCACAGCAAACATCAGCATCAACTAATGGAATGAAATTTTCTTTAAAAATCTCTTTTAACAATGGTTCTGCGGAAAAATGCATAGATCTATTCTGATGGCATGGCACGTGATAGGTAATTTTGAGGTTGTTTTTTGGCACTAACTTTATTTTATTTTCATCTAAAAACATACTGAGAGATTTAATTTTATTAATCATAAGGTCGGTTTTTTTAAATTCTGGTATGTTCGCAGATAAATAAAGCGGAAAATGTTCTTTTATTGTTGCCCCGCACGTAGGGCAAAGAACTAAAAAAGCGTCATAATTTTCTGGGTCACCCATGTATTGAATATTTTCCAATATAGCCTTTTTGGCGCTTGTGAAGTTACCGCTGTGTATAGAAGGAAGTCCACAACAAACTGCTTTTTTTGGAATATCAACTGCAATCTCTGCTTTTTGCAGCAGTTTTACTAAAGCGATACCAATATAGGGATAAAAATATTCAATTGCGCAACCTGGGTAGAAAAAAACTCTTTTTTTTGCATTATTGTATTTATTATAATTATACTGTTTAAACAATTCAGTGAAAGTTTTTTTTGCAATAGCTGGAAGAATTTTCGTATTATTTTTTGTGATAGAAATATTTTTAAATTTTATGTAGTCTGTACCCTTTAATTTTAACGGAGTTTGAAGGTAGCTTCCAACCTTCATAGTGCTGCGGAAAGTATTTGGCTTGCTCAGTATACTAGAAAATGTAAAGTCACTGATTAATTGAGTGTGGTACTTTTCATTCAAACCAATATTGAGATCAGAAATAAGCTTCTGTATGTCTATTCCAGCAGGACATATCTCAGAGCATGCTTTACAGCCAAGACAAAGTTTAAGCAAGTCTTTTGCTCTTACATTATTTCCATATAATACTGTATTTACAAGGCCTATTGGTCCAGTATACACGTCTCCGAAAACATGACCTCCAACAACCCCGTATACAGGGCACACATTGGCACAAGAACCACATCTTATACATTTAAAAGCTTCTTGAACAACAGGATTATTGAATAATGACAATCTGCCGTTATCCAAAAAAACATAATGGGTTTCTTTAAAACCAGTTTTGCTTTCAATGGAAGGATACTGGCCTTTTATCCATGTTACATAGGTAGCCATAATTTGACCAGCAGCATTTTTTGGTAGAACCCTTGTAATATTCATAGCCTGTTTAAAATCCCTTACTAGTTTATCGTAACCTAAAAGTACTATATGAACAGGTGGAATAGTGGTAGTAAGTTCAGCGTTGCCTTCATTTGTAAATATAGCTATTGTACCAGTTTGGGCAACAGCTATATTTGCTCCTGTGATACCTACTTTTGCCTTAAAGAAATATTCCCTTAGATATTTTCGTGCAATTTTAACCATCTTTTCTATATCATTTTCATCAATATCCTCTTTAGTGTGCTGTCTAAACAATTCAGCTACTTGTTTTCTGTTTTTATGAATGGCGGGTGCTACCATATGAGATGGTCTTTCATTTGCCAGTTGCAATATCCACTCGCCTAAATCTGTTTCAATAGGATGTAAGCCGTTTGCTTCAAGGTATTTATTAAGACCAATTTCTTCTGCGGTCATTGATTTTGATTTAACAATATAATCAGCATTATGGTTTTTGCATATGGATGTTATATATTTACAAGCATCAATTGAACTTTCAGCTTGATATACCTTCGCACCGCTTTTTTCAACATTTTGTTTAAATTGCTCAAAAAGTTCAAGACGCTCTTCTCTACTAAATTCTTTAGATTTATTTACTTTACTTCTTAAAAGGTTAAAATCCAATCCCTCATAAACACTTTTATATGTTTTTCTTATGTTGGTAGAAAAAGTATGCAAATTATTGTACAGGGTTTTGTCTTCTAAAGCTTCTTCTATTTTTTTTATAAATTCATCACTTCTTTTAAAGAAATTCACTTTCATAAGTCTTTATCCTATGCGTCTGTTATAATTATTATATTAACTCTTAAAGGTCCATGCACTCCCATAGCTAGGACCAATTCTATATCTGCAGTTCTACTTGCCCCCGTGATAAACGTTATATAAGCATGATCTTTTTTTGTAAGATTGTTTAATAATTCGTTTGAATCCTCTAAAAAAGATACTATGCTTGAAGATAAAACAACAATATTTAATTCTTCTGCTAAAGATGTGGNTCTCCTTAATGTTTCATCGTTATTATCGATTACTACAGTACCGGTTTCTGCTATTGCTAGATTAGATTCAACAATTGCCTTTTTTATTCCATTTTTATCAATAAGTATTTTTTTGTAATAATTAAAGGCAGGAATGTAAACGTATTCATAATCATCTTGCATAAATGAAGCAAGAAACTCATTTTTAGAAATTAATGTATTAGCGTTTCCAACTCTTTTAGAATTAATTACAAACTGTTCAATAGTATCTTTATCCATCTTCGCACCATTATACATTTGCAAGAGATTTTATCATATTGCGGGCGATTATAATTTGCTGAATCTGACTTGTACCTTCGTATACTCTATATAATCTTACATCTCTGTAAAAACGCTCGACTGGATATTCCCGTGTATATCCATACCCTCCATGTATTTGCACGCCTCGGTCGGCTACTCGTGTTGCCATTTCTGCAGCAAATAGTTTACAACACGAGGATTCCATTGTAATGCTTTTACCTTCATCATACTTTCTCGCTGTCTCAAGAACCATACAANGCGCTGCATANGCTTCTGCTTTGCTGTCTGCNAACATGGCTTGTATTAATTGGAAATTAGCTATTGGTTCACCAAATTGCTTTCTTGCAACCGCATATNTTAATGATTCTTCAATAATTCTTTCAGCAGCACCCACGCATATTGCAGCTATATGTGTTCTTGATTTATCTAATTCTTTCATTGCTATTTTAAACCCTTCTCCTTCTTCACCCAATAACGCTGATTCCGGAACCCAACAGTTATCAAATATAACATCGCTAACATGACCACCTTGTTGGCCCATTTTTTTTTCTGGTTTNCCTATTATAAGACCCGGCACGCCTTTTTCTACCAAAAAAGCACTAACTCCTTTAGCCTTTTTCTCTTCAGGGTTTGTTCTTGCAAATACAGTAAATATGCCAGCTTCGGGTGCATTGGTAATAAATCTTTTGGTACCATTTAAGACATATCCANCATCCTGACGTATAGCTGTTGTCTTGATTGATGCTGCATCTGAGCCAGCATCTGGTTCAGTTAATGCAAAAGAAGCAATCAGCTCTCCAGAAGCAAGTTTTGGCAAGTACTTTTCTTTTTGCTCTTTTGTTCCTTTGAATATTATACCTAACGATCCAATCCCTACATTAGTTCCAATAAGAGAACGAAATACTGAGGAAGCATGACAAAGCTCGAAAATCACATTGACTTCTTCTTCAAAGGTTAAATCTAATCCACCGTACTCTTCAGGAATAGAGAGTCCAAAAAGCCCAAGCTTGCGCATCTCTTCAACAATATTTTCTGGGATTGAATCTTTTTCTGAGACTTCATATTCAATCGGAATAAGTTTTTCTTTTACGAATTGTGAGACCGTATCCAACATAACTTTTAATGATAATTCATCCCTTATCATGAATTTTCCTCCTACGTTTTTTTACGCAAATTTTATTTTCTCTTCAAAAGTTTCTTCTTCTCTATCATAAAATACGCCTATAGGAATTTTTTCACCCCACTCAAATGATTTTACAATGGCGCTTTCTCTATCGTTATTATTATCATATTCGATATCTTCGAGTCTGTAAACACGATTTTGGTAGTATTTGTATGTATTATTGAAAGTTGCACATGGTTGAAGAATGTCAACAAAAGAAAATCCTTTATGAAAAATTGCTTTTTCTAAAATAAACTCAAGATGACTTATATCGCCCGCATATCCTCTTGCAACAAAAGTTGCTTGCGACACTAACATAAGTGTAATTGGATTTATTGGATTTTCTATATTACCCATTGGAGTTGATGACCCTTTAAATCCTTTAGGAGATGTTGGTGTAAATTGGCCTGCTGTAAGACCGTAAACACTATTGTTATGAATAATAACTTTTATGTCTGTATTTCTTCTAGCGGCATGTATTAGATGTGACATCCCCTCAGAGTATGCATCTCCATCCCCAGCAAACCCTATAACTAAAAGTTCGGGTTTTGCAAGTTTAATTCCCGTTGCGAGCGGGGGGACTCTGCCTAATATAGTGTGAAATGAATTTGTGTCATAATAATTGGTTATGTATCCATAACAACCAATGCCTGATATTAGCACAAGCTTTTCACTTTCTATTTTCCCATTTTCTATATTTTTTTCTAATACGTGTTTAAGTGCAGTGTATATAGCAAAATTTCCACATCCTGGACACCATTGAATTTTTTTTTCTGTGCTTATATTTATCATATTAATAACTCCTTTATATTTTCTTTTAAATCATTTGGGTTGAAAGGTCTTCCATCATATTTTAAAATTTGGTGGTTCACTTTTTTATGCATTTTTGATTCAAAAATGGAAGCTAGTTGACCAAATGTATTTTGTTCGATGCAAATTATATTTTCACTATCTTCAATTAAATCTTTTATTTGTTGTGGGAAAGGGCTTATAGAAATTACTTGAAGAAATTTTGCAGGAAGGTCTTTAATAGCTTCAATTATAGCACCCTTGGTTGAGCCAACGGAAATAATTAAATTTTTTTCCTGTGGATTACCATAGAGTTTGAACATTTGCTCTGAAGTAAAATCTTTTTCGATTGTAAATAATTTTTTAAGTCTTTTTTCCTTCATTATTTTAACGTCATTAGGTTGACTTGAAGAATAACCATCTTCTGTATGCTCCGTAGAGTTAGTATGATTAGTAATATTTTTAAATCCTGGAAAAGCAAGTGGAGAAACTCCATCATCTGTTATTTCGTATCTCTTGTAATTAAAACCTTTATCAAAAGCTTTAAATGAAATTATCTCTTTACTACCGAAATCTAGAGATGCTCTAATATTAGTTGCACTCTCAGAAAGATGTTTGTCGGATAAAATTATTACAGGAGTTTGATACCACCAGGCGTATTTAAAAGCTTTTATTGTAATTTCAAGAGCTTCGTCAATATCTCCAGGTGCAACTACTATTCTTGGAAATTCGCCATGTCCAACATACAAGGCAAGATTTAAATCGCTTTGTTCAGTATATGTTGGTACACCAGTTGTGGGCCCTGGTCGTTGAACATCCACTACAACAAGAGGAATTTCCGTTCCTCCAGCAAGACTTATTGCTTCTCCCATAAGGTCAATACCCGCTCCAGATGTTCCAACCATACTCGGAATCCCAGCATACGATGAACCTATGGCCATCATAATGGCTGCTATCTCATCCTCTGGTTGTATAACAGAAATATTAAATTTATGTTTATTTCTCGCCAAAAAACTTAATAATGTGGAAGAAGGAGTTATTGGGTAAGCAAAATAAAATTTCATCCCGGCTTTTACTGCTCCAATTGCAATAGCGTCATTCCCATACATCAAAGGTAAGTTAATTTTTTCTCTTAATTGAAGTGGTTTCTTTTGGATTTTTTTTTCATAAGCTAAATTGTAGCCTTTCCTTGCAAGAAGTATATTTTGAGGGGAATTATTATGAAATTCACTTATTAAAACTTCTTCAATGATTTCAAAAGAAATGTCATGTATGTATGCAAGTATGCCTAAAGAAATAGAAGGCTTCATAAAAGAGGGTGCTTTTGCTTCTTTTATTAAACTTTCAAAACTAAAATCATAAGTTTTGTCTCCATCAACGAAAATCATATTGTTTTCTTGATTTATCTTTTCTTTATTTGCTTGATATACGTCGTTATGAAAAGCAAAAACTATATCAAATGTGTCTTTATGAGACAAAACCCTACTTGTCGAAATTCTTATTTCACTATAATCTTGACCTCCTCTTATTAAAGACATATAATCGTCCAATATAAAAACATAATAGCCTAACCTATTAAATAATTTCCCTATAGTTAATGCTCCACGCTTTATGCCTTCTCCTGCCTGTCCACCAAGGAATACTGAAAAATCATTCATTTTCCCTCCTCATTACTTATATTTATTCTGTTAATAACGAAACACCAAGTTTTGCCCTTCTCATAAGCCAACTAGAAGCTCTATAACGTGGATCTTTGTATATATCAAACATTTTTTCCAATATACTCAGTACATTCTTAGGACCGATATAATCACCAAACTCTAAGGGTCCCATAGGATAACCTAAGCCAGCTTTAACGGCAACATCTATATCAGTTGGCTTTGTTATCTCCTTTTGTGCTATTGTACATCCAATATTTACTATCATAGCTAATACTCTTTGAATAATAAAACCAGGACTATCTTTAATAAAAGTCGCAGTTTTACCATCACTTTGAAATATAGATAGGGCAAGTTCTTTATATTCTTTATTTAAAATTGGCGAACCCATAAGTGTTCTGTGGTTGTCAATTCCTAATAATGTATCTATAGCAACTGTTCTTGTTGGATCTAAATTTTCTTTCAGAATACTTGTTGTGGCATCATCACCAATAGGGGTTATAATACATAATGTTTTGTCAAATGGCTTTAAAGAATCTTGTATATTAATCTTATTTTGCTCTAAAAAATTGATTACTATATTATATTTATCAATATCGTTTTTGCTTACCCAATTTTCTTTCAGAATACTTGTTGTGGCATCATCACCAATAGGGGTTATAATACATAATGTTTTGTCAAATGGCTTGAAAGAATCTTGTATATTAATCTTATTTTGCTCTAAAAAATTGATTACTATATTATATTTATCAATATCGTTTTTGCTTACCCAAACGCTTAAATTTTTATCTAAGTATTTTGAGTAAACAGTATTTTTTGTAGAATCATCTAATATTTTGTCAGTTTGATTATTATAGGAGTAAAATCCTTGATTAGTCTTTCTACCTAATAAACCAGCAAGCATTCGTAATCTAAGCAAATACGAAGGCCTATACTTTGGATCTTGATAGAACTGGTTATATATAGATTCAGTTACAGGATGAGTTACATCTACTCCTGTTAAATCAAGTAGCTCAAATGGGCCCATTTTGAAACCAACGCTTTCTTTTAAAATGATATCTATTTCGGATGGTTGTGCTATTGATTCTTCTAATATAGCAAGTGCTTCTGTAACGTACGCTCTGCCAGCGTGGTTAACAATAAACCCCGGAGTATCTTTCGCTATTACAGCTTTATGCCCAGTTTCATTTATTAAATCCACTAATTTATTGCATATTTCTTCATTTGTTCTTATTCCTTTAACTATTTCTACAATTTTCATCAATGGTACTGGATTAAAGAAATGCAAACCTGCAACTCTTTCAGGATTTTTACAAACTGAAGCAATCTCTGTGATAGACAATGAAGAAGTGTTCGTCGTTAAAATACAATCTTTTCTTACAATAGTTTCTAGCCTTTTAAAAATATCTTTTTTTAAGTTAATATCCTCTGAAACTGCTTCAATAACTAAGTCACACCCAGATAGTTCTTCTATTGATTTTGCCTTATAAAGAAGATTAACAGCTTCAAATTTTTTATTTTCACTGATTTTTCCTTTAGTTTGGAGTTTTTTTAATATATCTTCGATATATTCTGTGGCATTTTCCACTAATTGATAAGATACATCATTGAGGTAAACATTTTTCCCATTTAAAATAAAAAGTTGAGCAATACCCCTGCCCATAACTCCTGAGCCAACAATGCCTATTTTTTGTATACTCATTTTTATTCTCCTTTAAAAATAGGTTTTCTTTTTTCTATAAAAGCATTTATACCTTCATCTTTGTCTGCTGTGTTAAACAATACGTAAAACGCTTGTTTTTC
>JGI24721J44947_10013007_pt1 | contig 10179 bp, 11 predicted proteins | sample YelNatPaOPGAMG01_FD_44947 | JGI IMG/M metagenome (IMG submission 44947) | reverse complement strand
TCATTTACCCATCTCCACGTCGAATTTCAAGTAATGATATCTATCGCTTTCGCATTCCTTTTGATCATTTATGACCATCTCAAGATAGAAAAGGGGAGAATTCATGTCGTCATCGGTCAAAAATGAACAGATCCATCGGTCTAAATTGAGTGTATTCGGTAAGATAAAAGTGATCCACATCGCCCACAGAAATTGATCCATACAAATCTAGATGATCATCTTTAACTATTTAGATGTCGGAACTCCTGTCCCTTGGAACTTCAATTTCAGCCTCACCATATTTTGACATAACTGTTTTCTTAGTTCTTCCATTTCTTGAATTGTCAGTTGTCTTAGACTTATAATCGTATTTGGAATATCCAAGTTGATCTTCTAATTCGGCTTCAAGCATTTCCTCAATAACAGATGAAAACATCCTTTTTAATGATTCTTCAATGCCTGCAATATCTTTAATGTTGTTTTCCTTGATAAATCTTTTGATCTCATCTTTAGCCATTAATTTTTTCTTTTCCATCTTTTCCTCCTTGAGCATTTATATTTTACTCAATTTGGAGGTTTACACAAATTAGTTTATACCCTCGANTTAATAATCTTTCACATTTTGAAAACAGGTTAACAATATGTCCCATTAACCTCTTGGCTTTTTAGGTAATCAGTGTCAGTGCGATTATTTCTCTTCTCTTATCGAATACAACTCTTCATAAAGTGGCTTCAATGTTTCATAAAGTTTCCTGTAAATCTTATAATATTTTTCATACAATTTGTGATTTTCTTGATTGGCAATTACTACAATCGAGCGAGTAAGGAATTTATCTATTTCATCCCAACTTTTAAATAACCCAACTGCAATGCCAGCTATGAAGGCACTTCCAAGTGATGATCCTGGATTGTCAATGATATAACGAATATCCATACCAATAGCATCCGCTGTGATTTGCCTCCACAGAGGATTTTTGGCTCCTCCATCTGAAATAAATACACGTCTAATTTCAAAACCACTTTCATTAAGTACCTCTATATGATGCTTAAACCCGAATACAACTCCTTCCATAATAGATCGGAAAATATCTCCTCTGTTATGGTGAAGATCAAGTCCAAAAATGATCCCTCTCGCTTTTGTATCAAAGATTGGCGTTTTTTCTCCGAGAAAATAAGGAAGTGTGATCAGTCCCTGTGAACCAACGCCACTTTTCATTGCCAATTCTTGAAGTTCGTCATAACTATTTTCCCGTAACAACTGCATGAACCACTTTATCAAAGAGCCACTTGATGCCATGCAACCGTTAAGTACATATTTTGAAGGAATATCATGATAGTCAAGAAATAAACGTTTATCCATCTTCAACGAATTTGTGACAAACATGATATCGCCCGCTCCACCGAATTTTAGAAGGAGATCTCCTTCGTCTTTGAGGCCAACGGCGAGAGAGGACGCAATGTGATCAGCCGATCCTGCAACTACAGGAATGCCAGATGGTAGGCCAGTTTCTTTTTCTAATTNCACAGTAGTATAACCAACTATTTCAGATGGTTCGTATACCTTTGGGAGAAGTTCCACAGGGATGTTCGCTATTTTTATAATGTCATAATACCATTTTTTATCTTTTACAAGCCACATCCCACTTTCCAATGCCCAATTTATTTCGGTGTGGGGATTTCCCGTTAATTTTGTTGATATGAAGTCATAAGATCCCATTATCCAATTAGATGCTTTAACATTATCTGGTTCATGCTTTTTAAGCCATAGATATTTTGGAAAGATGATCTGCTGATTAAGTGTATTTGCAGTTTTAGAAAAGTATTCTTTTTCATTCACAACATGTTTCAATTGTTCGATTTCATCCGTTGATCGAGCATCATTTTGTTGAATCGAATAACGGATAGCATTTAAGTTTTTATCAACGAGTATAAGAGTCGGAACCATCCCTGTTACACCTATAGAGGCTATTCTGGCTGAATATCCTTCTGAAACCAATTCCTTTATCATTGTCATTAAATTTGTCCACCAAATAACAGGATCTTCCTCAGCAAACCCAGGCGCTTTTGAAATAAGATCGTGTGCTTTTGAAACTTCCTTAACTATTTCGCCATTTTTACTTATTAAAATTGCTTTAACACTTGTAGTTCCAATATCTATACCTAATGCAAGATCTTTCATCAATTTCACATCCATTCAATAAAAATTGGCTATTCATTTTGTTCTAAACATTCTTCTTTTAGCACAAAATACTTATTTCAATCTCATCTAAAGATCTTTTGACCTCTTGTGGTAAATCCCTGTCAGTTATCAATACATCAAAGACTTTAAGATCTGCCACTTTTATGAATGCATTTCTACCATATTTCGAATGATCCACAAGAAGATACCGTTTTTCAGAGGATTCTATCATTTTTTTCTTTATTCCGACCTCAAAATCGGATGAATTAAAAGTGCCCGTTAAATTCCATCCATCTGTTGCTATAAAAGCCTTTTCAACATGAAATTGATTTAGAAAATTTACAGTTTCATTTCCACCAATACTGTAATATCCAGGCCTTACTTCTCCACATGCTATAATAGTTCTGATATTCGGATGTTTTGAAAGTTCTTCTGCTACTTTAAGATCGACAACAACTACCTTAAGTCCTTTTTTACTTCCCATTATCTTTGCAAGGTAATATATGGTTGTTCCAGAATCAAGAAATAAAGAATCGCCATCTTCGATCTCACCAAGGGCTATCTGGGCAATCTTTTTCTTTTCTTCTACCAAGTTCGAAAGTTTAAGATCAAACATNGGCTCAAATCCTGACTTTTCAAGTGAGAAGATTATTCCTCCTCTTACCCTTCTCATAGGTATTTCTCCATCTGACTCAAGGTTAACTATATCTCTTCTTACAGTTGCCTCAGAAACGCCGAGAAGTTCCGCAAGATATTTTGTTGATGCATTCCCTTCTTGTGATATAACTTCAAATATTTTTTTTATTCTTTCCGATTTGTTCATTTTATCACCTTTTTTACATTTTAAATCATTTTAGTGATCAAAAATGATTATTTATTGATCATTATACCTTTGTCCCTTCAAAAATTGCAATACTATTTTTTTGATGAAGAGATTTTTTGCTCTTTAAAATCATTTAAATTTTACCATTATTATTTATTTTCCCTGAAAGTGCCACTTTTTAGAACAATTTAAGGTATAAACAACGCTTTTTGTTAAGGCATGAGAAAGATTATCCAAAAAGCGGAAGAACATATNCCCTCATCAGACGCTCTTAAAGGCCCCACTGGCAAGATGCTTTACTGCCATTACAGAAGAAAGGTATTTTAACTTTTTATAATTGCCGCATCTTTTATAATGACAGTTACGTGTGAGCCTACATCTCCAAAGTCATTTATCGAAGGGGAGAATGTTCTCAAAATAGAATTTTGTCCTATCCTTATTTTGTACTCAATATTTCCACCAAGATACATTTTAGATTCTACGGTACCTTTTATGCCATTCTCATTCGATCTTCTCAATTCGATTGCCTCGGGCCTTATAAGTAAGACTGTAGAATCTAAATTGTTTACTTTGCCTTTTCTTGCTTCTATGAGAATGCCATCGATTGATCTGAAGAGTACTTTATCTTGTGAGATTTCTTTTTCTATCTTTCCTTCTATGAAATTCGTTCCTCCAATGAAAGAAGCAACAAATGCATTCACTGGGGTAAGATAAACCTCTTTTGGGTCTCCTATCTGGACTATAATTCCAGTTTGCATTATTGCAATTCTGTCAGATAAAGTCATGGCTTCTGCCTGATCATGAGTTACGTAGACGGCAGTTATGTTAACTTTTCTCTGTAACTCCTTGAGTTCATATNTTACCTCTTCTCTTAGTTTCGCATCAAGATTTGAAAGAGGTTCATCNAAGAGTACAACTGAAGGATGAGGCGCTATTGCACGTGCAACTCCTACTCTTTGTTGNTGTCCACCAGAGATCTGCTCTATGCGTCTGTCTGCCAAATCCTCTATTCTTAACATTCTCAACATTTCCTTTACCCTAATTTGAATCTCTCTTTCTGGCATACGCCTCATTCTCAATCCAAAGGCAATGTTGTCAAAGACGTTCATATGGGGGAAAAGGGCAAAGTTCTGAAAGACCATCGTTAAATTTCTTCTTTCTGGTGGAAATTTTGTTATATCTTTTCCGTCTATTATTATTTTTCCTTCATCAGGAGAGATCAAACCAGATATCATCCTTAAGGTTGTAGTTTTTCCACACCCAGAAGGACCGAGAAGTGTAAAGAATTCTCCGTCTTTTATTTCAAGTGCTTCTATATTAGAGGCCAGCACTTTTCNGTAATATTTTTTCAGATTCTGAATTGAAATTGTAGCCATCTTATCCTCCTTATCCTTTTATGCCTGCTCCAGCTACATATTCGCTCTTTATATATTTTTCCATCAAATACACTATGAATAAAGAAGGTACTATCAAAAAGACACTTATTGCNGATGCCGGGCCTGGAGAGATGTAATAACCGCCAACGTATNTGTAAAGGAAAACAGGAAGTGTGACTATATTCGGAAGCCCCAAAAGTAAGGTTAAAAGAAATTCGTTTAAAGACCATGAAAATGCAAAAACAGATCCAGAAAGCAAACCTGGAGTTACAAGCGGAAGATATATTCTCAGTATAGTTCTAAGCCTCGTTGCTCCTAAAACTCTTGCAGCTTCTTCAATAGATGGATCTATGGATTCGAAAGAAGCCTCGACGCTTCTAAACATGTAAGGAGTCGCGCCTATCATATGAACTAAAACTATGGCCATGTAATTGCCTATTAAACCAAGTTGAGTATAAATAGAAAGAATTCCTATTCCACTTACTATTGGTGGTACGATTAATGGTATTAGAAAAAGATTTTCTATCAATTTTTTTGATTTTATGTCTTTTGTTCCTATTATATACGCTGCTGGTATGCTTATAATTGCTGAAAAAAGGACAACAAGGGGTGCTATTGTAAAACTTAGAATCAAACTCTTACCCAGTCCTCCCTGAATAACTTGAATAAAGGATCTAAATCCCAACTGGGTGGGAAAGAGTGAAGTGCCATACCATATAGTACTGAAAGCCCACTCGAATATCACAAAGACCGGGAAAAATATTATCAACACTATTGCTATGCTTACGATTAACGTTGATACTCTCTTCATTTTCTTTCACCTTGAATTTTAGATATTATCTTTGTGTAAAAGTATGTTATTAAAATGGCACTTATCATGTATACGACAGATTGAACAGATGCTATTCCGTAAAGAGAAAATTGTGTCACGTCGTTGTATATCGATATTGACATGTATTGGGGCCAACTTGCTCCAAGAATGAAAGCGACGGAAAAAGCTCCGAACATACCTATAAAAGAAAGGATTGAGCCAGCTAAGAATCCTGGCATAGATAGTGGAAGAACTATTTTAAAAACACTTTTCCAGAATGTTGAACCTAAAGTTCTTGATGCTTCTATCAAAGTTGGATCTATCATCTTGAGTGTCCCAACAAGTAAGAGTACCATGTATGGGAAATTCATCCATACATTAGCCACGATAATGCCAATTCCATTTGGATCATTTACAAGTAATGTATTTGGATTTACAATTCCTGTGACGGAAAGCAATCTCTGAACATATCCACCAGGAGAAAGTAAATTCCACCATGCAAATGCAGAGATCAAGTATGGAATAAATAAAGGTATTTTGTAAGTTGCAGAAATAAAAGATTTACCCTTGAAGTTAATAAAATAGAAAAAAATCGCAAGAAAAAATGAGATAACGCTTATTATTATAGTGGCAAGCGCTGAATTCCAGAAACTAAACCATAAACTTTCGAGATAAGGCCCTTTTAAATCGAAAAATTCTAAATAATATTTAAGAGTGAATTGCGGTGGCTTCATAGCTCCCAAACTGTATAAATCAAAAGATTGGAGAAAAACTAAGATCAATGGTAAAACAAATATGAAGGAATAAAAGATAACGACTGGTAAAAGGTATAACAAAGCGACAGAAAATTTAACCTTTGGTTTCATTTTTCCTCCTAAAAAGGTCAGGCATGATGCCTGACCTAAATTTCTCTAACCTAATTCTATTGGGATTTTGCTATTATTTGAGTCCAATCTTTCATTAGTTCGTCCATGTAAAGACCAGATCTCAGCCAAAGTGGATTTGTTATACTGTTAAATGGTACCCAATAAGGTTGCGTTTGCATCGCTTTTATTACATCTGGTTTGTCCATAACTCCCGTAACAACTGGGAAAGCTCCTCCTCTGTCAAGCACTATACCAGTCTGAACTTCGTTTGAGAGCAAANAGTTTGCCAATACCATTGCAGCATATTTGTGAGGAGCATTGTAAGGTATGAAGAGTCCGTCCATTCCACCTGCATCCATTGTTGGTTTTGGAATGTAGAGACCAACTATATTCGGATCTAACAATCCTTGTTTTACCCATGATGCCGTGACATCCAGCCATTGTGGCTCAAGCCATACAACACCTTTTGAGAAGAGAGAAATTGCGGCAGAATTTCCAGCTGGATAGAACCCCGGTTGGTACATATATTTTTGCAATTCTTTTAGGTATCCCCACAATGAGTATCCCTTTGGCCCAACGGTATTCCAAAGTTCAGATCCGAGTGCTTTATTGTAAGGTAATCCCATAGAATCGTAATAATTGTCATAACCGTAAAGCCACTCTGAAAGAGTTATCAAAAAGGTATGACCGCTTCCGCCTGCATTTGGATCACAATATGTAAATTTGCCAGGATTTGCCTTTACCCATGCCATTAAATCATCCCAAGATTGAGGAGGATTTTTGACNATTTGTTTGTTGTAAAGGAAGGCTACTTGCCACCATATANATGGTACAAAAGCACCATTCGTTGGGATCATATCCGTATACTGAAGTAAANATGGGTCTACGATATTTCTTGCATTTGGTATAACGTAACTCCATGGATATTTCCAAACAACGCCTGCATTCCATGCATCANTGAAAGGTANTGACCATGTAAAAACGAGATCCATATCTCCTACCGTTTGTCCAGCCTTCTGCTCCGCAAGCAATTTTTGTAAAAATGCGTACCAGTCTCCAAATATGAAATTCACCTTTATACCGTATTGTTTTTCGAATTTTGGTATCAAACTGTCAAAGTAAAGTTTGTCATATTCGGCACCATAGGCGTACCATGACACGGAACCTTCTTGTTTTGCCATCTGAACAACGGTATCCCAGGACGGTATAGGTCCTTGGGGACCCGTTAAACCTGTTGTTGAGGTATCGGCCAAAGCCGTCAAACTAACTAACAAAGCAATTAACACAACGAAGATAACTACTTTACCCTTCATTATCACACCTCCTTTGAAGTTTATTTACTTTTAACATTAAAAGTTTTTCTCAAATATATCCCAAAATTAAGCGAATTTAAAATTTAAAGCCTTTAAAATTTCACCATGTATTTTTGGCAAGGCACATACTATTTCTCTATCCTTTAGTTCATATCTTTTCCCATCAAAGTTCGTGATCTTTAACCCTATTTCGGTGGATATCGCTATTCCAGCTGCCACATCCCATGGATATATTTCATCTTCCCAATATCCATCTATGCGACCTGCTGCCAAATAGCACAAAGATAATGCTGCACTTCCGAGAATTCTTACCTCTTGGACTAAAGGAAGAATATTTTTTGTTTCTTCAATTGTACGAAAGATTTTTTGACGATCGTAAGGGATTCCTGTTGAAAGAATAGAGTCTTTGAGTTCCTTTTTCCTTGCTGACAATCTTTTATCATTTAAATATGCACCTTTACCCTTAATTCCATAAAACAATTCATTTCTTAGAGGATCATAAACTACCCCTGCAATAGGTGTTTCATTTTCCCAATATCCTATTGAAACTCCAAAAAATGGTATACCATGTACAAAATTAAGTGTACCGTCGAGTGGATCGACGTAAAAAATCCTTTTTGTGTCAGTTTGTTTATCTTGAGATTCTTCTGCCATAATCGAAATATCAGGAACTTTCTTCAGTACTTCAATGATTGCATTTTGTGAATCGATGTCAACAGATGTTACGAGGTCTGAAGAAGAACTTTTTACTTTGATATCATAATTGCTTTCATATCCACTTTTCAGAATCTTTCCGGCTTTCCTTGCTGCCTCTATCATAACTTCTACTATCTCCACATGTCCTCCTTTAGTGCATGCATGCTCCACCCGTCACATTTATTGCCTGACCTGTCATAAAATCGGCATCTTCAGATGCAAGAAACAATACAACCTTTGCAACATCTTCGGGATAACATAACCTTCCAAGAGGTGTTTGTTTTATGTATCCCTTTCTTATTTCTTCTGGATCATCGACGCCTCTCAATTTGGCTTCCCATATAACCTCTCTGTCTTGCATAGAGGTTTTAACAAAGCCAGGGCAAACAGAATTAACATTTATTCCATAAGGAGCAAGTTCCTTGGCCGCAGCCTGTGTAAAACCTACGACAGCGAATTTTGAAGCTGAGTAATGTGCAAGTAAATCAGCCCCAATTTTCCCCGCCATAGAAGCCGTGTTGACTATTTTCCCTTTTTTCCTCTTTATCATGTAAGGAACTACGTATTTACTTACAAGCCAAACTCCTTTTGCATTTACATTCATGTTTAAATCCCATTCTTCTTCTTTTAATTNCCAAAAGTAATTCATGCTCGAAACGCCGGCATTATTTATCAAAATGTCTATAACTTTAAAATCTTCTATGACCTTTTTAATGACCTCTTCTACCATTTTGGATTTGGTAACGTCGAGAACGTATGATTTGACCATTTTCGCAATACTTTTCAGATCTTTGGCAGTCTTTTCAAGTTCATTTGCATCTAAATCTGTGAGTGCAAGTAAGGCACCTTCACGAGCAAAACCTTCCGCTATTGCTCTTCCTATTCCTTTTGCCGATCCTGTGATNAAAACAACTTTATTCTCAAATCTCATTTTATTTCTCCTTTCTAACTGCTAAATTCTTATTTTGTTTACCTCTTTCATTAAATTCACAACTCTATTTTTATCTATTTGATTCCATGTAATGCCGTCTTTTTTTAAACTCGTTCCAACTATTACCCCATCCGCTATCTTCAAAAGTTCAGAAACATTTTCAACGTTAACACCGGTATTTACAAAGACAGGTATATCTACTTTTTCTTTTACTTTTTTCAGATTTTCAAGTGCTGGAGCAACTCCTGTCATAGGNCCAGAAACAAGAATAACNTCTGCCAAGGATGAAAAGGCAACACTTTTGGCTATTTCTTCAATGGGGCGTCTGTCAAGATTGTAAGCAAATTCCGCTGAAATGTTGAAAAATACAGATATATTCTTTCCATCTATTAATTTTTTGTATCTGTAAAGATCCCCAACATTCGTATTCCATAATCCCATGTCCGAAACATAGGTGCCTGTGATTATCTCTCTTACAAATTTTGCACCTGTTGCTTTTGCTACCGAGACAGCAGCAAATGGATCCCACAAAATATCTATTCCAAATGGGATCTTTATTTTGTCTGCCAACTCTCCTATAACTTCACTCATGGCAGCAACGGTAATGTAATTTGCTTCCAATCTGTAAGGTCTATCATTTTCATTGCAAAAGATAACACCATCTATCTTTCCTTCTTGAAGAGATATAAGATCATTCTCAACCCTTTCTTTTATGTATTTCATTCTCTTTTCATCATCATATAAAGGGGATCCAGGCAAAGGTGGAAAATGAACCATCCCTATCACAGGCTTTTGGGTACTGAAGAGATCTTTAACATTCATACTTATACCCCTTTCTTTTAGCATAAACACTTATTCAAAGTTTTTTCATATACGATCATTTTATTGATCAAAAATGATTGATTTGTGATCATTATAACTTCATTATTTCAAAATTGCAACATCGTTTTTTAGCAAAAAGAGGTCATTTTTATCTAAAAATATTCAAATTTGGTTATATTATTTGTTTTGCTTTTATTATCTGAAGATATCTTTAGTTTTATCAAAGTATGTATACTAATTCAATTTTAAATTCCGAATCTTTTAGCCTAAAAAATGCTAAATATTAGCAACTAACCGAGTACGTTTGGCCACCTATGTCAAAGACAATAAAACACTATCCGCTTATGATCTGAAAAACAGTACATAAGTCATCTTCTTGTGAT
>JGI24721J44947_10013004_pt1 | contig 10183 bp, 9 predicted proteins | sample YelNatPaOPGAMG01_FD_44947 | JGI IMG/M metagenome (IMG submission 44947) | reverse complement strand
GGGGCCCAGGACCTTACGAAATAGACGGGCGAAATCGCAAACGCCCCCCAGGAAAACGGCTTGAAGGGAGGGGGTTGCGTGAAGACCGCCACGCTAACAGGAACGAGGTTGAAAAGGCATGGGAGGAATCATGGCCCAAGCCGTACGAAGACCGGAAAAGCGCTACTTTCATCCACCATGGGCCGATGGCGGGCGGCCATGAGCGGCGGCCAGCATCAAGAGCCAGTATCAAGATAGGAGAGGAAGCCTCGCGCGGAAAAATCACTCCTTTCATCCACCATGGGCCGATGGCGGGCGGACATGAGCGGCGGCCAGCATCAAGAGCCAGTATCAAAATAGGAGAGGAAGCCTCGCGCGGAAAAATCACTCCTTTCTCCCGAGGTCCTCCTCCCGGAAAAATCAGGGATGCAGCCTTTCAACGCCAAAGGGCGTTCTTGCCCCTTCCGGAATCCGCGTTCATCGGTCAATCCGTCCCCGGTTCTTTCTGGCCCTCCCTGGCCGGTGAGTTGTGGTTTACATGGATTGACCCGCTCTCTTCCGCCACGGCTTTCCCGGGATGACGTGGATGGGCAGCCCTTTCCCCCTTCGCCGCATGCCCCGGCTCTTCCTCCAAGCGCATGCGGCCCGCCCTCCTGGCCAGCGATGCCAGGGGGATGGTGAGGAAGCCGAGGTTCGCAGCCAACACCCAGAAGGCCAGGGCGGCTCCGGCCACCGCGCCCCAGCCCACCGCCGAGGCCCAGATGGTGAAGGCCAGGCCTGGCACGCAGGCNGCTAGGGCGAGGACGCCGGAAAATCGCCTCCACCTCCGCAGCCGGAAAGAGGCTTCCACGGGGAGCAGGAGGGTTTCCGNTGGCTCCTCCTTTCTCCTCAGGTAACGGGAGAGGATGACCAGCAGTGAGGCGTCGGGGACATGTCCCGCCAGCTGCATGACCGCCCCCACCATGGTCACGTTGATGATGGTGACCATCCCGAGAATCATTACCCATGCGACCATGTTGTTATATTAAGGGGTCAGGTCTTAAATCGTGATACCCTTGGGGGTATATTCTGGAAAGGGGCTGGCCCCAAAATGTATTATCAAAGCGATGTTGGGTGATTATTTTTCCATACTGGGCGGGGAGAGGCCAGCGCGCCACTGGGTTTGCAGCCGCATACCCGCGGGCCCGGAACGCCTGGGGGAGCTGACCGGCGAAGAGCTGTGGCAGCTGCACGACCGGGCCATGGAGGAATTTCGCCGCGCCTGGGAGGAGCGGTCCTGGCCGGCGGAGCGGGCACACCCCTCCCTCCTGGATCTGAAAGCCGCCCTGGCCCGTTTCATGCTCCGGGAGTGCCACATGTGCGAGAGGAGGTGCGGAGCGGACCGCACCGCGGGAAAGACGGGCTACTGCGGCGTGGGCGCGACCTCCAGGGTCGCCTCCATCTTCCTTCACTTCGGCGAGGAGCCCGAGCTGGTGCCCTCACATACCATCTTCTTCTCCGGCTGCACCTTCCGCTGCGTCTACTGCCAGAACTGGGATATAGCCATGGACGCCCGCACCGGCAGCCCCGCCGACCCCGCCCACCTGGCCGAGGCCCTAAGGCACGGCATGAGGCAGGGATCGCGGAACGCCAACTTCGTGGGCGGAAACCCGGACCCCAACCTGCACACCATCCTGGAGACCATCGTCTGCCTGGGAGATGATGGAAAGAACCTCCCCATGGTCTGGAACTCCAACATGTACACCTCCCTGGAGGCCATGCGCCTCCTGGAGGGGGTCATGGACGTCTACCTGGCCGACTTCCGCTACGGGAACGACGAGTGCGCCCGGAAATACTCGGACGTGGAGCGCTACTTCGAGGTGGTGAGCCGGAACTTCTCCATCGCCTACCGCCAAGGGGAGGTCATGCTGCGCCAGCTCCTCCTGCCCGGCCACCTCCACTGCTGCACGGAGAGGATCATGGAGTGGGTGGCGGAGAACATGCCGGACGTCTACTTCAACCTCATGTTCCAGTACCGGCCCGAGTACAAGGCCGCCCTCTACCCGCAGATGAACCGCCGCCCCTCCGGGGAGGAGAAGCGCGAGGCGGTGGCCATCGCCGCCCGCCTGGGCATCGCCCTTTGCTGAGTAACCGCCGGCGGGGAAGCGCAAGCAGGCTTTAAGGCNATAAAACGGTAAAACCTGTCACTGCCTTAATCTGGATTCCGCGAGATCCCCACCGCTATAGAAGGGACAAGTTCATCCGGTGCTTAAACCGCACCCGGCTGGGTCAGAGAGGACGCCGGACGGAAGAGTGGAAGTTGATGAGTGGGGCCATCATCAGGTCCCGGGCTGGACGGTGACCACGGGGAAGGGGATGGTAAACCCTTCCTTCTCCAGCCCCGCCTTGACCGCGGAAACGGCGCGGGACTTCACCTCCAGGCCGTTGCTCTTCACCGGGTCCAGCCAGAAGTAGACCCTCATGGTCACCGAGCTGTCGCCCAACCCCTCCAGCACCACCAGCGGCGGCGGATCCTCCAGGACGCCCTCCACCCCGCGCAGGGCCTCTTCCGCCGCCCGGGCGGCGCGCAGGGGATCGGCCCGGTAATCCACGCCCACCTGGAAATCCAGCCTGCGGCGCCGGTTGACGGTGCTGTTGATTACCACCCCGGAGAAAAGGGCGCGGTTGGGCACAAAGACCTTCCGCCCGTCGAACATGCGGATTACGGTGTCCCGAACCCGCACGTCCTCCACCACCCCCTCCACGTCTCCGAAACGGACCCCGTCACCGATGACGAAAGGCCTCTGGAGGATTATGGTAATGCCGGCCATGAAGTTCTCGATGACGTCCTTCAGGGCGAAGCCCACGCCCACGCTGACCAGCCCCAGGGAGGCCACCAGGGCCCCGGGGTTTACCCCCATCACCCCCAGGGAGACCAGGATCCCCACCACCATCACCGCGATGGACACCAGGCGGGAGACGACCTGGGCGGCATGCTCGCTGGCCTTTATCCTCATCACCGAACGGCTGGCCAGGAAGCGGATCAACCGCGACACCANGTAGAAAAAGGCCAGGACCACCAGGCCCACGNCCAGGGAGGGGAGGCGGTCCACGAACCCCTCCCACATGCGCCGAAAGGCGTCCACGATCATGCTGGCGTGGATCACCTCAGGGTCTCACCTCCTGGGAGTCTTTCCCCGCGCCGGTGCCGGTCCCGCCATCCTGGGAATCCGTCCCTTCCGTCCCCTCCGGCTTGCTCTCCGGCGCGGGGAACAGCCCCTCGAGCCACTTGCGCATATCTTCCGGTAGGTTGCTCTCCACCCAGGACTGGTCGGGGTAACCGTCCCGCACGTAGGCGTAGACGTTGTTCCCGCCGCTCTCCACCAGTTCCTGGAGGGAGTTCCTGAGGCCGTCTTGAGCCCTTATGAAATCGGTCTCGTTCTCCCGCATGCTGGCCTCGCTGGTCCGCACCACTATCCACACCTCGTCCGCCCCTTTTACCGCCTTGGCGGCGGTGAAGGACCTGCGGTACCCGGGAAGCAGGATGGCCACGATGACGATGGCCACCACTATGACCGTGACCACGTTGACCACCAGGGCCGCGATCAGGCTCACCTTGCGCCGCTTCCTCTCCGTCCGCATCCTCTCCCTGCGGGCCCCCGGGGCCTCTGCCTCCCCCGGCAAAGCTCCTTCCGGCGGCCCGGGCGGCATTCCCTGCTCGTNCCTGTGACCCATGGGCATCACCTCCGTCGCTTAATCCTTCTTTAGGATAGCGGAAAACCCTGCAACGTTCCCCGGTGGACCCGGGAAAAACGTGCTTCACATAAAATACACGATTCTTTTACACGTCCTTAATGATTCGGGATTAACCTTGCCCTGGGGAGGAAAGTAAATGAAGGACAGTTCCCCCGGGANGTGATGGAATTCTCCCCTCAGGGGAGGGTCGAGAGATCGCGCTTCCAACANATCAAGGAAAGTTCCCCCGGTGGAGGTGATGGAACCGCACGCGGCCTGGCTGGCATCGGATATATATAAGAGTAAGCGACGCGAAAACGCCGCATAGCGCCGGCAGGGAATGCGTCCGCTCATTTTGATCGGTGCGCAAGAGGTTTGCGACGCGAATGCTCGAGGCACCTAAGGCTGCGGGCGACGGACATCGCCGTGCCCGACCGCCCGGTACCGAATTGTGAGCGGAGGGTGTCCCCAAAGAAGGCGGAAAGGGGAGGTGGGGAGCGGAGTGGAGAAGCGGGAAATCACCGCCATGCGGCACCGGGTTTCAAGCGGAGCGTCGCCCCTGAGGGTGGGCTTTAAGTGGGGAGCGGAGTGGAGAAGCGGGAAATATAATGGTTGAAGAAAAGCATCAGCGGGAAGGGAGGGTGAAGAACGCCGGGCGGAGGCAATGAACCGTTTCCCATCGGTAGGTTGGTGTTCGTACGAGGCGTGTGACACCCGGGAATGCTCAGAGCTCGCAACCGGCGAACGGCAAACAGCCGCTCCAGAAAAACGCAGGGAGCAAGGGGTTGCGGTTCAAAAAGCAAACGGCTTTGTGGAGCGGGTTGCCATGTTTTTCCGGGAGGACATGGAGGCAAGGGCCATGGGCTCCTGGACAGGGCGGGAACCCGGCGAAGCGCACGGCTCGCCGTCGCCGGAACGAGGCCCCTCGGGGATGGGGACTCGAAACAGGCCTCCCGGGAGGAGCGTTTGGAGAATAAAGGGTTGCGGACCATACGATCATTAGGGGATGGGGACTCGAAACAGGCATCGTGGGAGGAGCGTTCAGAGGTCGAAGGGGTTGCGGGCCATGCAATTCCTCGAGATGAGGAGCGGAGATAAACCTGGCCGGAGGAGCCTTTAAACGTGTGCTTGGGAGGATTACATGGCACGGGAGGAATACATGGGAGAACTGGATTTCGCCACGGCGAAGGTGGCCGCTCGCAACGCGGGGCCGTGCCGCCGGGTCAACGGGCTCGCCATAGTAAAGCGAGCCAAAGCACGCCTGGAATGGTATAATTTTACAATCCGTCAGAACAAGGAGTGATGGAGATGAACGATAACCCGAACGAATACCGCGATTCCGCTTCCCCTCCGCCGCCGTCCACGCCTTCTTCGCCACCTCCGCCGTCCTCGCCTGCGCCCATGTTCCCCCCACCCGGGATCCCTGCCCCGCCTTACCCCTACAGGGGCGTCAAGAGAAGATGGGGCGGGAACGGAATGAGAACCGTGGTTCTCTGCGCCGCCGTCTCCCTGGTCGTCGCCCTGCTCGCCATCTTCCTCCTGCCCTTCTTCTTCGGCGGAAACCCCGTGGACATGCTGCGGGGCAAGGGCGCATCCAGCGAGGTAAAGGAGGTGAAAACGGTCGAGGAGCGGGTGGTCAAGGCGGGCCAGGAAGCGGTGGTGGAAGTGGCTCAACGCATCCTCCCCTCGGTGGTGAACATAGAGGTGCAGTACGGGAGAACGCAGGCCGGGGTGGGCTCCGGATTCATCTGGAGATCCGACGGGTACATAGTCACCAACAACCACGTGGTGGAGGACGCCACCAAGATCAAGGTTTCCCTGCGTGACGGCTCCATCTACGAGGCCAGGATCGTGGGCACGGACCCCGACACCGACCTGGCGGTGCTCAAGATCGACGCTTCAGGCCTTCCGGCCGCCGCCCTGGGGACCTCCTCCGACCTGGTGGTGGGGGAGCTGGCGGTGGCCGTGGGCAGCCCGGAGGGTTTCGAGGGTAGCGTCACCTCGGGGATCATCAGCGCGCTCAACCGCAACATCTACATCGGGAATACCCCGCTCCTGGACGTCATCCAGACGGATGCGGCCATCAATCCCGGCAACTCCGGGGGCCCGCTGTGCAACAGCGCGGGGGAGGTGATCGGTATAAACACCGCCATATATTCCCAAACGTCCAGCGGCGGGTACGACGGGTTGGGGTTCGCCATCGCCATCGACAACGCCAAACCCATCATAGAAGAGATCATCGACAAGGGCTTCGTGGTCCATCCCTGGCTCGGTTTCATGGGCAGCACCCTGGATCCGGACACGGCAAGGATCTACGACCTACCGGTGGACAAGGGAGCCATCGTCCGCCGGGTAATGGCCGGGACGCCCGCGGAGAAGGCGGGGTTGCAGCCAGGTGACATCATCGTCTCCATCGACGGCGTTGCCGTGGATTCCATGGACGCAGTGATGCTCGAGATCCGAAAGCACCAGGTGGGGGACGAGGTGACCATAGAGTACTACCGAGGCCGGGATAAGAAGTCCACCAAGGCGGTGTTGGAGAAAAAGCCGTCGTCTTTCTGACGGATAAGCGCGCCCATGGCACAAGACCCGGGGGTTTACCCGAGGTAACCCCCGGGATTTCTTTTGGATGCCGGGGGCGTGGTAACCGAAGGTGGTCGCGAGCAGCCTGCGCCAACCGGGTGGGACTTCCCTGATTTCCCCTCATAAATCGATTATCCAAGCGGGGGGCGGGCCTGCTCTCCGCTGATCCACAGGATCGCGGGCGTTAACGGAGATGGGATCGCTTTACGATCTCTCGATCTTGAACCCGCGGCGTCCGCATCATCCGGAGGATGCGGAGGCGGCCTCTTCACCGCTTTTAGCCTCGCCAACCCTTTCGGGCTTCCCCTCCGTATCCGGGCCTCTACCCCTGGGCACCTTCCCCTGTAGGCACCTTCTTTCCTTCATAATTTCTTAACATCGTTCCCTTACCCTGGTCCTGGGCGCCCGCAGCAAAGAGCGGGGTCGGGGGAATCCCGCACAGGCCAAGGCGGAGACGATGCAGTGCCCATCGGAATCCACGCCCACAAATAAGTCCCCACGGGCGAGAGTGGAAGGGAAAGGTACGGGGGGCGGAGGGATCCGGCTACCGGGAGGTGGAAGAACTCGCCTCGGCTTTCAATACCCTGTCCCGCACCCTGGCCCGCGACGAGGCCTTCAGGAAAAACCTGATAGCCGACATATCCCACGAGCTAAGGACGCCCCTGGCGTCCCAGTGCGTCTACCTGGAAGCACTGGAGGACGGGGTAATGGAGTTCGACCCCGAATCGCTCCAGGTGTTCGTACGCAATAACCTCCTCCTTTCGCGCCTGGTGGAGGACCTGCGGCAACCGGCCCTGGCGGACGCCGGTCGCCTTGAGCTGTCCATGGCGGACGTGGATGTGGAGGAGGCATTGCGGGAGGCGGCGGGTTTCGAAGGCCACTTGCGGGAGAAGGACATATCCCTGTCCATCCACGTACCAACCCATATCCCCAAAGTAAGGGCCGACCCGGGACGCTTATCCCAAATTTTGGTAAACCTTCCCCACAACGCGATAACCTATACCCCGGAAGGAGGATCCATCACCATGGGGGCAGGGCAGGAAGGTGACGAGGACATGATACGCCGCTGCGCCGCGAAATCCCGACCATGGCCCTCGAGTCCATGCGCAGCAACATATTCCGGATCAAGCATATGGCCAACGATCCGGCCTCCCGGACACCGGGAACGTCGGACACCCGTTTCCCCGCGTGACGTACACGGGGATCCTTCTGCGCTGCCGGGCAGGTTTTACAAACTTTTCCCCATTTCTCCACAAATGCTTAACACATCCGCGCCATCATGTAGACGGATACCGGCATCGTTCCGGATGGATGGTACGGAGGTTGCCATGAAGACCGTGAAGACCTGGAGAACGATCCTCGCAGGAGCGGCGCTGGCGGCCCTCCTTTTCTCCGCCGCTTCCTGCGGAAGCGAGGAAGGGAAAGAGCCCACCACCTCGGCGACCAAGCTGCCGCCGGGGATGGCGGAATCTGAAGCCTACGGCTCCTACGAGGAGGTTTCGCCCTCCGGCACGGCGACTGCCGAGTCCGCCCGGAACGCATCTACGGGATCGAGCGAGAGCTCCCCCGGCGAGACGGGAGGCTCCACCACCGGCGTGTCCACCGCCAGGACGGCCACCCTCTCCGGGGTGGAATTCACGGTGGTGGCGGCCAAGCGCGAGGACAGCAACAAGCTGGTGGCCTCCTCGGGAACGCGGCAGGTAAACGGGGATTTCCTGGAGGTGGAGCTCAAGATCAAGAACGCCGGGGATTCCCTGGTGAACCTGTCCCGCTTCTCCTTCCGCCTCTGGAATCCTTATATCCGAGCCTCCTCCTACGACGATTATTACGGGGACGTGACCACCTACGGCGGTTATGTCTCCAAAAACATCATCTCCGCCGCGCTGCTCGATTACTCCACCCTCCACCAGGTCACCGCCACCCTGAGGATAGGCGAGGAGATGGACGACGTCTTCCTCTTCTTCGACCTCAATCCCCTGAGCGTCTCCAAGAACGAGGGTTTCACCAAGGAGGGTTCCAACCTGGTCATCTACGATACGCAAACCGGAGGGAAGACGGAGATAAACCTGGCCGGTTTCCCGGACTAACCGGGGAAAGAAACGGAGGTTTTGGTGACATGGACGGGGCGTCGCCGAGAANAACCGCATCGATCCTCAGGCAACGAGGGAGCGTATCCGGAACGGGGTTGCCGCGAGATCATGCCCTGTGGCCGCTCGAGAGACGGCTTATGGCCGACCCGGGCGTACCGGTCACCCCTCCGGACTGGCCACCGGGGCACCGCCCGGAAATCCCCGTGACGCAAGCGATCCGGGGAAAGGTGGACGCCCGTCGAGGGGCGCGCGCTTCGTGTTCAGGGAGGGAGTGACCGGAAATGCGTTCCATAAAGCGAGGCCTCCGGAGCTTCGTCCGCCATCCCCTGGCCAACCTGGTGGTCGTTCTCCTCCTCTTCGTGTGCCTGACCTTCTCCCTCTCCATGCTGTCGGTGAAGATGGCCGCCGACTCCCAGGTGGAGGAGGTAAAGAAGAGCGTGGGAAATTACGCGGAACTCAGGGTGAGCTCGCAGTACCAGATGCAGGTCTTCGAGGAGCAGAGGGAACAAGACCCGGCCAAGAGACAAGCCGAGGCGCGCAAGATGTCCGAGGAAGAACTGTTGAGCGAACGAACCCGGCTCATGGTGCCCGAGGAGCTGGTGGACGACTTCTCCCGGCAACCGGAGGTGGCCAGTTACGATAAGGTGCTGGAAACCCGCGTAACTCTACCGGGCGTGGAATCCACCGAGCTGGCCAGCGCGCTCTCCATGCGCGGCGGGCCGGGTTCGGAAAGCGNGTCCCCATCCCAGTCCAACTCCTTCTTATTCGAGGGCAACACCGACGGGGCCTCGGCAGCAGATTTCCTGCGGGGGGCCAAGATCCTGGTCGAGGGATCCTTCTACACCTACCAGGACTATCTCCAAGCCAACCCGGTGGTGCTGGTGGAAAAGACCCTGGCCGAGGAGAACGGCCTCCAGGTGGGAGATACGATNACCGCCAAGATAACCGGCGCCGAGGGTCGCGGCTCGGAGATGGAGCTCACGGTGAAGGGCATCTACGAGACGGTGGAAGTGGGGCAGGAAGGCGCGACCCGCGACCCCATGGCCTTCAACCCCGCGGGAAGCAAATTCTACGTTCCCCTCTCCGTGCTGCAAGCGCTCAACAACACGCCGGGATACGTGGAGCTCGGTTGCTATTACCTGGACAGCGCGGACAGCTCCTTCGCGGTGCAGAAATATTTCCAGGAAATGGTATCCGATGCCTCGGAGGAAGGGAACAGGTACGAGCTGGCCACTGACTATTCCGACTTCGAGGCCATATCCGATCCCCTGCACAAGGTGGCCAGGACCTCGGTCATCGGCCTGGCCGGCGCCCTCGCCGCCTGCGCGTTGATAATCGTGTTGGCCATGGCCATAATCGTGGGCGGCCGGGCCCGGGAGCTCGGGGTACTCAAGGCCATCGGGGCCACGGACCGCCAGGTCCTCCTGCAGTACGCCGCCGAAATAACCTGTATATGCCTGGCGGCCGTCATCCTGGCCACCGGGGCCTCGGCTGCAGTTTCCCAGCGCTTGGGCGACTGGCTGCTCCAAGAAGGTGCCGCCGCCGAGCAGGCCGTACAACCATCACAGGCCCAGGGCATGCCGGCCATGCGTTTCATGTCCCGCAACCTGTACAAGGAAGGCGGCAGGTTCTCCCTCCCGGGAAGCCGGCGCCAGGAGGTGGAGCTGGATGTCGTTTACCGCGGCGGCCTCCTCGCCTACGGAGTCCTTATCCTGCTGGGGATCAGCCTGCTGGGAACGGCGGTACCCGTGGCGTGGATCAACCGGCTGCGTCCCGCCAGAGTGCTGGCCATGGAGTGAGGTGGTAAGCGATGGCAA
>JGI24721J44947_10012999_pt1 | contig 10185 bp, 6 predicted proteins | sample YelNatPaOPGAMG01_FD_44947 | JGI IMG/M metagenome (IMG submission 44947) | reverse complement strand
CGGAAGGTACTATTACAGCACACTCAGAGATTGTAGAAGGGAGTAGTGGTTTTGGTGCTGACGCTAAGTGTCCCGGGGTTACCGTTGTGCCTCCTCCTACTGTTTATTTTTCTGCTAGCGCTGACCAAATTAGTCCTGGTCAGAGCGTTACTCTTACTTGGGTAACTAATAATGCTCAATATGTAAGCATAGATAACGGCGTTGGTTCAGTGACTCCCGCATCTTATGGTACTGTAACTGTTTCTCCAACGGTAACTACAGAATATTTGCTAACAGCAATCGGTCCTACCGGCGAAACAACTTATGCTTCAGTAACTATAGGAGTTCCTAGTGGATCCTGTACCGCTTCTTCTTATTCAGTTGATTATAATAACCCAGTTACTTTTAGAACTAATTTTAGTGCGCCTTCTGGTGATTATGATTATGGTTATTTTACTAGTTATCAATTTAAAGATAATTATGGCAATGGAAGCGTAGTAGGAACAAGTAGTTTTTATACTACTCCTAATTTAACTAATTCTATACCTGATTCTTATTATAAAGTAACTGCTTCTTTTTGGGAGTGGAAGAAATTCCCTTTCGGCACAGGAGACTATCTTGCTGCTACTGTTCCGGTGTCTGCTTCTTGTCCGGGTGTTATCATCAACCCGCCAACCGTAACCCTTTCTGCTAGTCCTACATCAATCAATTATGGCGACAAAGCGACTCTCTCTTGGACCTCAACTAACGCAACAGCGGTAAGTATAGATAACGGCGTTGGTTCTGTTTCTCCAGTAGATGGCGGTTCAGATAGTGGTTCGGTAACGGTTAGCCCGACCACTCCAACAACTTATACGATAACTGCTACCGGTCCCGGTGGAACGGCAACAGCTCAGGCGACTGTTAATGTTATCCAGCCAACTCCAGCTCTAACCGTAACCATTTCTGCCAATCCCGCATCAATCTATCCTGGTGATTCAGCGACTCTCTCTTGGTCTTCAACTGGCGCGACTGACGCAAGTATCGAAGGCATAGGTAATGTAGCAACAAGCGGTAGCCAAATTGTTTATCCTACCAAAACAACAACTTATACGATAACTGTCAGTAATAGGAACGAGGGGACGGAGGCTTATGCGTCAACAACCGTCACTGTAAATACAGGCACTTCGTTTACTATAAATATTACAGACACCAATCCTTCTAATCCTATATTATCCAGCGACTCCTCTATTTTTACCGTTGGAGATCCGTTTACTATTAGTGGCGGACCGAGTAATGTTAATGATTATTCCATAGCGCAGATTACGTCATCTGGCGGCGAAGAAAATCTTGGGGCTCCGGGGGCTCTTTCGGGAAGTTTTTCTCATGGCGATATCGGTCTTTGGAAAGTTTGGTTAAGCGGAACTAAAAATAACCCTATGAATTCTAATCCAATTTATTTTGCTGTATTGCCTCAGCCTAAGCTTACTCCATCGACTCAAGGAACAAGTACTTATTGTTATATTTCTACAACAAATTCTAAGCAATATTTCGAACTTCACGTAGATAAGACACTGCTTACGCCAGGAACCGACGCTACTTCGACGGTGACATTAACTTATAGTCTAGGAAATTGGCTCTCTGGATATGTTTGTCATGTTACTGATAATCAAAAGTATGACGCAACTAGTAGCCCTTTAACTTTTTATGTTACTTCAACTGATCAATATTCATTTGACTGTCAAAAGGGTTTGAGTTGGGATCTAAAAGCAAATTCAGTTTGTACTACTACAGAAGGACACATTAGCGGTAAGCCGCAGCCTTTTCCTCTTCCATCAACTAATAAAAACAAAATTTATATTCGAAATTTCGGTGGTGCCGCCGGAGGAATGCAAGAAGTAGCGCCTTTTTCTCAATAAATTTCTTGATATTAAAAAATAAGAGTGATAATTTAATCACTCTTATTTTATTTTTTGTCTTTGTCTTTTAAATTAATTTTTACAGTATTTTTATATATCTAGATTTGTGTTATTATATAAATAAATGAAAATAACAGGTAAAAAAGCTCAGGTGATGATTTTAACAATTTTAACTTTAGGAGCGACTATTTTAGGTGCTACAACAATTGCTGGGTTAATGATGCTTTATCAGCTTCGGCAGTCAAGAGATGACATTGTTTCTAATCAAGCTATTTATGCTGCTGAGTCTGGCTTAGAATGTGGCCTCTATCAATATTTTAACAATGGAGATATCTCTAATTGTAATTCTTTAACTTTTTCTAATGGAGCAAGTGTTAGTGTTTCTTTGGTGCCGGGAAATTCTGGAAACGCTACTAGTATTGTTTCTGTTGGTACCGCCGGAGAAAATGTAAAACGCGCTTTATCTATTGTTCCCTTAACCCGAAGTACTACCTTACAAATTCCTTAATTTTAAAATCGCAATAAAAAAATCACCATCTTGTTTTTAATCTTAGATTGTGTTAAAATAGCGGCGTGATTAAAGTTAATACTTCATTAGATAAGTTAAATTTTATTAAGCCGTATTTTTTAAAGAAACTCGCTAGCTTAAATATTAAAACAGTTGGAGATTTGATTTATTATTTTCCTACTCGTTATGAAGATTTTTCTCAGATTTATAAAATTGCTGATTTAGCACCCGGAAAAGTTACTATTCAAGCAGAAATTTCTAAGCTAAAAAATCGGGCTATTTGGCGTCGTAATTTAAATATTACCGAAGCTATCCTAAAAGATGATACCGGCGAGATTAAAGCCGTCTGGTTTAATCAGCCATTTTTAGTTTCTTCTTTAAAAGTTGGCAAGCTAGCTAATTTTAGCGGAAAAGTAGTGGTTAAAAATGATGAGCTTGAACTTGTTCAGCCGAGCATAGAATCTATATCCAAAGACGAGCTTCATAATACCGCTAGATTAATTCCAATATATCCGGAGACTAAAGGTATAACTTCGAAAGCTTTAAGGTATTTTTTAAGTATTATTTTAAAGAATTTAGAAAAATTACCAGAAATAATTCCGCCGGAAATTTTGCAGTCAAATAATTTTTTAGAAATAAATAAAGCTATTTCTCAAATTCATTTTCCTGATAATTTAAATTTAGCTGAAATTGCTAAAAAAAGATTTGCTTTTGAAGATTTATTTATTTTTCAACTTTCTAATTTAAAGCAGAAGCTTAGGCTTTCTCAGGAGAAATCTTTTCCGTTAAGTATTGATTTAGAAGAGTTAAAAAGAATTGTCGATTCTTTGCCTTATCAATTAACTTTCTCGCAAAAGCGTTCGCTTTGGGAAATTATTCAAGATCTTCAAAAACCAAAACCAATGAACCGGTTATTGCAGGGTGATGTTGGTAGCGGTAAGACAGTAGTGGCGGCAATCGCTGCTCTCTTTGCTGCTAAAAATGGCTACCAAGCTGCTTTTTTAGCGCCAACTGAAATTTTAGCTCGCCAACATTACGAAACCATTAAAAAACTTTTTTCTTTATTTCATCAAGAAATNCCTACCGTTCTTTTAACCGCAAGTTTTTCTAANGTTTTTTATGACGATGCTCTNGAATCGGATATTAAAAAAAACGATTTAAAAAATAAAATTTTNTCGGGAGAAATAAAAATTATTATTGGCACTTCTAGTATAATTCAAAAAACGGTNANGTTTAAAAATCTGGCTTTAGCGATTGTTGACGAGCAACATCGTTTTGGTGTTAATCAACGCGCTCAGCTTAGTCGCGGCTNTCCGGTTAAAAAAGGAATGGTTAATTTGCAGCCTCATTTTTTAAGTATGTCAGCGACGCCAATTCCTCGAACTTTGAATTTAGTTATTTTTGGCGATTTGGATATTTCTATNATTGATGAACTGCCCAAAAATCGTTTACCTATTGAAACAAAAATTGTTTTGCCGGAAGAAAGAGATTCTGTTTATCAATTTATTAAAGAAAAAGTAAAAACCGGAGATCAAGTTTTTGTAGTTTGTCCAAGAATAGATAATAATCCAGAAGAAGGAAAAAAGAATATTTTAAATTTAGAAGTTAAAACCGTTAAGGAAGAATTTGAGAAACTTTCTAAAAAAATATTTCCCGAATTAAAAGTGGCGATGATTCATGGTCGATTGAAGTCGAAAGAGAAAGAAAAAATTATGAAAGAATTTGCCGAGAAAAAAATTGATATTTTAGTTTCTACTTCAGTTATTGAAGTTGGTATAGATATTCCTAACGCTACTATTATGATGATTGAGGGGGCTGAACGATTTGGGCTGGCTCAGCTGTATCAACTGCGCGGTCGAATCGGCAGGGGAAATAAAAAATCTTATTGTTTTCTTTTTTCTGCAACAAAAGGCGAGAGCGTTAAATCGCGGCTTTCAGCTTTGGTTAAAGCTAAAAATGGTTTTGAGCTGGCGGAATTTGATTTAAGATTTCGCGGTCCGGGAGAAATTTTTGGCCTAAAGCAAACAGGNTTACCAGATATTGCTCTTAATGCTTTAGCAAATCCAGAAATGGTTAAAATTTCTCGCCAAGCCGCGCTTGATTTATTAAAATCTGACCCATCTCTTAATAAGCATCGTCAGCTCAAAGCTGCAGTTTCCAATTTCGAAACAGCTGTTCATTTAGAATAGTCTAAGCTTGCTAATTAATCGGAAGTAGCGTATAACATATAATATGTCAGAAAATAATTCTCAAAATTTTTCTAACAAAAAACGCCGATCACCGGTGGTGGTAGTTTTGGGGCACGTTGATCATGGCAAAACTACTCTTTTAGATTATCTTAGAAAGACTAATTTAGCTTCTAAAGAATCTGGCGGCATTACTCAATCTATAGGCGCTTATGAGGTGGATTATAAAGGTAATCTTTTAACTTTTATTGATACTCCCGGCCATGAAGCGTTTTCTAAAATGCGTTCTCGAGGAGCGGCGGTTGCCGACTTAGCTATTTTGGTTGTAGCCGCAGACGAAGGAGTTAAGCCTCAAACCAAAGAAGCTATTAAAATTCTTCAGGAAACTGAAACTCCTTATGTTGTTGCTATCACTAAAATAGACAAGCCAACNGCTAATCTTGAGCGTGTCAAACAAGATTTATTATCTAATGATGTTTTACTAGAAGGCTTGGGTGGAAATATTAGCTATGAGCCAATATCAGCTAAAACCGGACAAAACATAGACAAACTTTTAGAGTTAATTTTATTAACAGCNGAAATGGAGGATTTAACTTATAATCCGGAAAATCCGGCNCGGGGAGTAGTAATTGAAGTTTCTCATTCTAAAAATAGAGGAATTGAAACGAGTGTTATTGTTAAAGATGGAATTTTAAGATCTGGAGATTTTATCGCTACACCGAGCGCTTCTGGAAAGATTTTAATTTTAGAAAATTTTCTAAATAAAAAAATGTCAGAAATTAAGCCATCATCTCCAGCTTTAATAGTTGGTTTTGAAAAAGCTCCGAGCNTTGGCGAAGAATTTCAAGCTGGCGCTAAAGATTTACTGGCTGTTGATAATGATTTTGAAAGTAAAAACGTTCGAATAATGCCCGATAATAATTCTATTTTTGAAGTTCCTGATAAAACTCAAAAAACCAATTTAATTTTAAAATCTGCCGAGAATGGCTCTTTAGAGGTTTTATCTCAAGTTATCAAGAATCTTCCTCAAGCTAAAAGTTTTAATATTATTTTAGAGGATATTGGCGAGATAACTTCTTCTGATATTGATTTAGCTAGTTCGGCAAACGCGATAATTATTAATTTTAGAAGTAAATTACCTNCCNTAACTTTGAGATTGGCTCAAAATAAAAATGTTAAAATTATTTCTTCGGATGTAATTTATAAATTAATAGAAGATTTACAAAATTCTCTTCAACCAGTTATTAAAGAAAAGGGTGGAGAGCTGGAGGTTCTAGCTGTTTTTAATCAATCTAATCCAGAAAAGCAAACGATAGGTGGAAAAGTTATCAAGGGGGCGGTAAAAAATAAATCATCTTTTGAATTAGAACGCGACAAGACAATAATTAGCTTTGGCAAAGTATTAAATGTTCAAGTGAATAAAAAAGATGTTCCTGTTGCTAATTTTGGCAGTGAGTGTGGTTTAATGGTGAGCAGCAAAATTTTAATAAAAATTGGCGATCATTTATTATTTAAATAATTAATGCTTAGACATATTGAAAGGTTAGAAAAACTTATTCATAAAGAAAGCAGTTGGTTTTTAGCTAGAGAATTAGATTTAGAAAATTATTTAATTACCATAACAGAAGTAACAATAGATAAAAATCTTAACAAAGCCGTTGTTTTTGTTGGCATTTTTCCTGAAAAGAAACAAAAAGAAGGATTAGTAGAACTTGCTCAAAAAAGAAATGAGCTCCAATCTTATTTGTTTAAAAAAATTAAAACTTGGAAAATGCCGCAAATTGAATTTGAGATAGATAAGGGAGCAGAAAATGCCGCTCGAGTGGAGAGTGCTTTTCTTAAAAAATAATTGATTTATTCTGGAATTTATTATTTATTCGTATTATTATCTTTTATAGAGGCCACGTAGCCAAGTGGTAAGGCAAGAGTCTGCAAAACTCTTATGCGCGGGTTCAATTCCCGCCGTGGCCTCAACATCTTGCCCGGGTGTCGGAATTGGCAGACGATCGCGACTCAAAATCGCGTGGCTTTACAGCCGTGTGGGTTCAAATCCCACCTCGGGCACATGCAAAATATCTCTTATAAAAAGAATTTGGCCTATGTTATAGGCGTGGCTTTGGGCGACGGAAATCTTTCTAATCCAAATGGCAGAGCTGTCAGATTAAGAATTACCTGTGATACAAAATATAAAAATCTCATAAAAGATTTTTGCTTATCAATACAAAAATTACTGCCGAAAAATAAAGTATCTATAGTAAAAAGAGCTAAAACATTTTGCGATATAAGCTGCTATTCCAATAAATGGGAAGGCTGGCTTGGCTGGAAAGTGGGAAAAGGATCTAAATACAAACAAAAAATAAGTATTCCAAAATGGATCAAACAAAATAAAAAGTTTTCAATNGAATGCCTGAGGGGATTATTACAAACCGATGGTTGTATGTATATCGATAGAGGCTACCAAATGATTGGTTTTGTGACTATCGTGCCCACACTAGCAAATGATGTCGTGANCATAATCACAAAATTAGGATTCAAAGTAAATATCTATAAAATAAAGACAAAAACAAAGGCTAGATATAATATAAGAATATCTAAGAATGCAGAGAAGTTTATAAAAACTGTAAAACTGCAAAAAAGTTAAAATTTTATAGTATAATTAAAAATAACATCGCAAAGTAAAACATCGGCTTGAACCATATTTTAATTTTTGGGAGAAGAAAATTTTTTAATCATTATAAAAAAGACATTATTGATTGTTTGTGAGGCAATAGCGGCATTGGTTATTTTCTTATTACTTTATAAGTTTTTAATTTATTAACAGCCTTACCAATCTGGATTATAATCGTTATCATTTTGGTAAAAACAATGATGAACCATAAGAAAAGCAAAGATAAAATATAGGATTAGGGATTAAAGAAAACCTTTTAATCATTAGTATGAAAAGAATAAAAAGTTTATTAGTAGGTTGGTTAGAGATTTTGGTCGGCGGTTTGATTTTGATTTTTGTGCCAGACATCAGATGGTTTCTGTTTTATCTTTTAATAGTTGTTCTTATGACATCGGTAATGCGAGCAGATTATTTGAGAAAAGTTGTTAGAGTTTTTCAAGTGGAGAATGAGGTTAATCTAGCTAGTATAATCAAGAAACTAAATATATCGGAAGCGGAGATTCAGAAAGCCAGAGATGATCTTAGCGACAGCTTGATGGACGAGTAGAGAAAATCTTTGCATAAAGATATGGAAGAATTGGGAATCTCTAGCCCCGAACGCTTTTACAGAAATCCTGTAGATGGCCTATCAGACACAGAAAGAGGCAAGAAATTCATGGATAAAGTTTTTAAGGACTTCGGGGATAACTAGAACTTGCCGCTAAAGAAAAATTTGAAATTGTCATTGGTGCGGCTCCGCCTTTTCGTCCGCCAGTTGGCGGATTCGCGGGGGGACTTCCTCGCCGCCTAGGGCGGCGAAATGCGTTCGGACTAATTCAAGAATACTGCACTAGACAAGTCAAAAAAATTGAACATTGTTTAGGTATACAAATTAATTTTTCAGCTAAAGCCAAGGGAATCGAAGACCGCAGCGAAGCGCGAGTTTCGCGAAGCGAAGGCGAGCGACGCGAGGGGAAAGCAAGAATCGACAGCGACTTGTCTCTTAAATATAGATAATAAGTTTTTGGCTAAGAAAAATAATATATTTAAAAATTTTTCTAAAATTTAGTCAAATTTAAAAGTGTAACTTTTAATCTTTCTTAGCGTTATCCTTATTAGTTAAAGATAGTTTTATTGTCTATTTAGTTATCCACAAGCTATCTTGATAAAAGTAAAAAATTTGTTATCCTAATAACTAGGAACTGTTTGGGGTGAGGCCAAACAATTCTGTTTTTGTTTATTTTTTATTAGTATTTTAGTAGTAAATTTTTTGGTGTATTTTTGGCCTCGCTTAACAGCGAGTTTTTTCATTTTATATATTGTTATTAAGGTTCTCTGTCGGACTACTTGGTCGGTTTTCTGGCGGAGAATTGTCCGGGAAAATAAAAGGTCGACGGCAAAAAGCCTTGAAGAAGGCAAAAGCCGAATTTGAGGCAAAAAAGCCTCACAAATTAATAAATAAATTTAATTAAAAATATCAATAAAAATGAGTACAAGTAAAAAAATCGCATCAATTGCAATCTCTTTAATGACGGTTGTGTCATTATCGGGAATTTCGATGCCAGTTGCTTCTGCTCAAACTTCATCTACTACAGTCGCTCAGTTAATGGCTGANATTCAAGCACTTCAGTCTCAATTGGCTGCTTTGCAAGGATCTTCAAGCGTTTCTTCAGCTTATTCTTATAACTTTACCCGCAACCTCACTGTGGGTTCTNNAGGAGCTGATGTTAAGGCTTTACAGCAAATACTGATCGACGCTGGTTATTTGAAGATTAGCGCTCCAACTGGTTATTTTGGCCCTCTAACCAAAGTCGCTTTAGCGGCTTGGCAGAAAGCCAATTCAATTAGCCCAGCTGTTGGTTATTTTGGTCCGATTACTCGAGCTAAAATCGCTGCTTTAGCTGCGGCTTCAACAACAACNACAACTACAACTACAACTACAACTACTTCTTCAACAAGCAGTTTGTCTGTTGCTGTTGCCTCGACTAATCCTGCTGCCGGCAATATTGCCGCTGGCTCAATGAATACAAAGATGCTCTCTTTGGTATTTACTGCTGGCGCTCAGCCGGAAACAGTTACTAGTCTTACTCTTACAAGAGGTGGTTTGTCGCAAGACGCTGACTTGATGAATGTTTATCTTTATCAAGGTTCTAATCGTTTAGCGACAGCTATGGGTATTTCAAATGGCCAAATTAACTTTAACAGTTCATCTGGTTTATTCACCGTTCCGGCGAATTCCAGTATAACTGTTGATGTTACCGCTGATATTTCTTCAACTGGCGATGCTGGTCATGTTATTTCTATTTCACTCGCTTCAGCTTCTGATATAGTTGCTCCAGTTCAAGTTTCTGGTAACTTCCCAATTATCGGTAACTCAATGACAGTAGCTCAAGTTAGTAATTTGGCTCAGTTAACCTTTACTAATCTTCCAGCTACAACAACAGTTAATGCTGGCCAAACTAATAATTTGGTCGGGCAATTTACTTTGAATGCTGGTAGCGATCCAGTTAAAGTTACAAGCATTCGCTTAACTGAAACCGGTTCAGTTCCAACTCAATACATTCAAAATGTTAAATTAATGAATGGTGGAACTCAGGTTGGCCAAACTGTTCAGAGCTTAAATGGCAATATCGCTATGTTTGATTTGTCTAGCGCGCCTTTAATGCTCGCAGCTGGCCAAACTGTTACTTTAAGTGTTTATGCTGATGTGATGGGTGGGGTAGGCTACAGCTTCCAATTTATGATTCAGCAACAGTCTGATATTCAGGCCGTTGATAATATGTATAATGTTGGTATCGGCGCTGTTGATCAAAGTGGTCAGGCTTTATCTTCAACTAACCTTTACTATGTCAGTGTTAATGCTGGCGGTTTAGTATTAAACCCAGCTTCCAGTTCACAAATTTATGTTGTTGCTGGAAACTCTAATTCTGTAATAGGCCAATTTACTTTATTGGCTTCTGGAGACAG
>JGI24721J44947_10012995_pt1 | contig 10187 bp, 9 predicted proteins | sample YelNatPaOPGAMG01_FD_44947 | JGI IMG/M metagenome (IMG submission 44947) | reverse complement strand
GCCAATGCCATCACCATCTAAATCTTTGCCATTGTAGTCACTCCAAAAGTTTCCTCCTATGTAGCTTCCTCCTACGATGTTCTTTTGATTTGTTTTGCTCGTATTCCATGAACTTGTACTTTCGTAAGTTAAGTAATTTACGCTATTTCTAAAGAAGTTGTTAAAGATAACGTTGTTGCTTGATCCAGTTATGTAGATTCCATAAATGTTGTTCGAAACATTGTTCTCAGATACAAATACATTTTTGCTGAATGTAAATATTCTTATCCCAGATTCCATGTTTTTTACTATTTCATTCCCTTGTACTTTCATGTTTATTGAGTAGTATATGGCAATTCCATCTTTTTTGCTTTCTTGAACAAAGTTATTGTTTAAAGAGCAATCACTTGATAGCCCGATCCAAACACCATAATCGTTGTTAGTCATGTTATTCTCTTCAACGCTTATCCTTCTAGAAAGATATAAAAACACTCCATCTTTATTGTTTTCTATTTCTTTTCCTTTAACGATTTTGTTACCACGAACAGTAACCTCACTAGAATTGAACAAGTATATTCCATAGTTATTATCTATGAAATTATTATTGTTTATCGCAATATTCTTTGAATTCTCTATTTTAACTCCAGCAGAATTATTAAAGATTATATTGTTTTGAATTGTAACATTTCCAGCATTTCTAATCAGTATAGCGAAGTTAGTTCTTTTTCCTTCTATATAGTTGTTTCGTATAATGCAATGTTTTGTAGTGTTTGCTATGTAAATCGCTACAGTGTCATAAGACAGAATTCTTTTTCCTTCGATAATGAATGGGTCACTTTCAGTTCCGCTTCCTCCTGAAACNCCATTTTCAAACGTAAATTGAGTATCACCATAAATCATTATAGGGTTGTGGTAAAGGAATTGCTGCGGAGAAACTCGAAAAGAGTTGTAGTAGGTTAAGCTTAAGATCGAAGTGCACAAGAGGATAAAAACTAAAATCACTTTCAGCGAAGTCATTCTTTGAGCTTTAAAGCCATTTGCTAAAATTTAAATGTTGGTCTTATATTAATTTTTAAATGTACACCAACAATTTTAGTTTCGGCGTCTTAAGCTTCAAGAAGGAGTAACGGTAGATTCACCTATCAAAGTTATTTACACATTCTTGTAAATTTTGAGCTATTTATGGCTCAAACGCTTAATAAGAGGTTATGACTTCTGTTTTACATGAACGAAAGAATAAAAAATAAAAAAGGTTATAGCACATTAACTATAGTTCTCGCAGCAGGAATAGTAGTAGCTCTAATTGCAGGTTACTTTTTAGGAGGATTGGGAAAAGTACCAGAAAGCGACTACAAGAGTCTTCAGCAGCAATACCAAAACTTAGCAACTTCAGTGGTACCAAAAAGTGACTACGAGAGTCTTCAGCAAAAATACCAAAACTTAACATCAGTAGTTCAAAACTTAACAGCTTTAGTGCAAGCACAGAAAATAAGAGCAGCGTTCATTTATGTTGGACCCATTGGAGACTATGGATGGTCAAATGCACATGACGTTGGCAGAAGGTATGTTCAGAACCTATTTCCTTGGTTAGAAACATTCTATGTTGAAAGTGTTTCTGCTGCCGACGCTCCTGCAGTTATAGACAGCCTAATAACTCAAAAGAAAGTAAATGTTGTTTTTACAACAAGTTTTGATTTCATGGATCCAACTGTGGAAGAAGCTAAAAAGTATCCAAACGTACTGTTTTTCCATTGTAGTGGCTATAAAAGAGCACCAAACTTGGGAACATACTTTGCAGAGCTTTACCAGTTGTACTACCTTAATGGCCTTATGGCTGGTGCTTTAACGAAGACAGACAAAATTGGTTATGTTGGAGCATACCCTACGCCTGAAGTAATAAGGCACATAAATGCTTTTGCTCTTGGAGTAAAAGCTGTTAATCCTAACGCTAAAGTTTACGTGAGGTGGCTCTTGGCATGGTACAATCCAGATGGAGCGAGACAAGCTGCACAAGCATTAGTTAGCGAAGGTGTAGATGCTATAGCTTATACCGAAGATTCTCCAGCAATAATTCAATTTGCCGAAGAACAGTACAAAACTACTGGTAAGCAAATTTATGTATTTAGTCATTATAGTCCAATGTATGATTACGGACCTGACGTAGTAGTTAGTGGAGAATTAGTCAATTGGGGAGTAATCTATGCCGACATTCTAATGAAAATAAAAGAAGGAATTTACAACAGTACGAATTTGGAGAACGTTGACTATTGGTGGATGCTGAAGGAGAGAGCTGTTGAACTAGGAGCAAAGTTTGGAATGCCAATAAATCCAAAGTTTTCAGACAATTTAAAAAGTAAGTTTGTTCAAGATCCAATCTTAGGAAAAATTAGCGTATATGATTTAATCTTTACGAGGTTAAAACAAATGAGCGAAGAGACTGTTCCATTTGACCCATTCACAGGTCCAATAAAAGCTCAGAACGGAACAGTAATGATCCCAGAAGGCGTAAGAGCAGACCACGACACATTGTGGAACATAAATTGGTTCGTTGATAACGTCGTTGGATCCCCAACAGGTTAATCTTCTTATATTTTTATTTTTTATATTTGTTCCAATATATAGTGATTAAAAATGGTTGAACCTATAATTCGAATGGAAAAAATTTCAAAAAGGTTTCCAAACGTTGTTGCCCTTGACAATGTTGATTTTAGCTTAATGAAAGGAGAAATTCATGCCTTACTCGGAGAGAATGGAGCTGGAAAAACAACCTTAATGAAAATTCTTTTTGGGATGCTTAAGCCAGATACAGGTACGATATACATTAATGGAAAGAAAGTTAAGATTAAATCTCCAAAGGATGCGATACAGTATAAGATTGGAATGGTACACCAGCACTTTATGTTAGTTGACTCTTTAACTGTTCTTGAAAATGTTGCCTTAAGTCATGAGAATAAACCCATAGTTGATCATGATAAAGTTGAGAAAAGAATTAAAGAAATTTCAGAACGTTATGGTTTCTTCATAGACCCACGAAGCAAAATTTGGCAACTCTCTGTCGGAGAACAACAAAAGGTTGAAATAATTAAAGCGCTTTATGGCGACGTAGACATCCTAATTTTAGACGAGCCCACGTCAGTGTTAACTCCAATTGAAACTGAAGAACTTTTTAAAGCATTGAAGGTAATGAGAAACCAAGGAAAATCGATCATCTTTATAACTCATAAGTTGGATGAAGCGATTAGCATAAGTGATAGAATAACAGTTCTTAGAAAAGGGAAAGTTGTAGGTGTCGTTAAACCAAGCGAGATCACAAAGGCAGACCTAGTAAAGATGATGGTTGGAAGAGAAGTAATTGAGACGGTAAACAAGGACAAGCTTACGAATAACTTAAGTGGTACACCAATAGCAGAAGTTGAAAACTTAGTTGTTTTAAACGACAGAGGCCTAGTTGCTTTAAATGGGGTTTCCTTCGTACTTTATCCAGGCGAAATACTTGGTATTGCAGGTGTAGCCGGAAACGGACAAAGAGAGCTCGCAGAAGCGTTAATTGGAGCAAGAAAAGTTAGTCGTGGAAAAATAAAGATTCTTGGAATAGACATAACAAACAAAAAGACGAAAGATATAATAAAGCTTGGAGTTTCGTATGTTCCAGAGGATAGAATAAGGTTTGGAATTTTACCAAACTTAAGCGTAGCAGAGAACTTGCTTATAACTAACTATGAAGATCCAAGATTTTCAAAAAGAATTACAATCAACTATTCTTCATTTAAAAATGTAGCTTTAAACTTAATTAAAGAGTTTAACATAGTAACTTCGAGCATTCAAACTCCAGCAAAGTTTCTTTCTGGAGGAAATCTTCAAAAACTACTTATAGCGAGAAGCGCTGTAAAAGAACCAAAGCTTATAATAGTTAGCAATCCAACAACAGGCCTTGACGTAGCCTCTGTTGCAATGGTGCATGAATGGTTAATTAAAATGAAGAAGAAAAATGTAGGTATAATATTGATTTCAGAAGACTTAGAAGAGATCATTAAACTTAGCGACAGAATAATTGTTCTGAAAGAGGGAAAGGTAGCTGGCAATTTTGTTGGAGAAGCCAAAATTACTGAAGTAGCAACAGCAATGACAACTAAGGCTCCTACTTAAATACTCTTAGATTAGCTTTTGGTGCAGAAAATGAAGGTCATACTAGAAAAAAGGGCTCAAGTAAGTAAGTACGAATTAGTAGCTGTGAGAGTTGCTTCAATAGTACTTGCCCTTTTTTCTGTAGGATTGTTGTTTATCTTTAGCGGAATAGATCCATTCTACGCGTATTCTGTAATCCTTGCTGGTGTTTTTGGAAATGCATATGGTATTTCAGAAGTCATAGTTAAGGCCATACCTATTGGATTATGCGCTCTTGGATTGTCAGTCGCCTATACGGCAAAAGTTTTGAACATTGGTTCAGATGGGCAACTCATCATGGGAGCAATATTTGCAACTTGGATTGCCTTGTTTTCTAACTTCCCTCCAGCTCTTATTTTACCTTCGATGTTCCTAGCAGGTTTTATTGGAGGATTGGCATGGGCGGCCATACCGGCATTTCTAAGGTCAAAGTACAACGTTAACGAAGTTATAGTTTCACTAATGATGAATTATATTTCGCTAAAAGTACTTGACTACTTGCTTTATGGACCATGGCGCGGACGTGGAGTATTCAACTACCCAATAACTGACGAATTTCCGAGATTTGCAAGATTGCCATTGATACCTGGAACAAGGATTCACTATCCAACTTTAATTCTATTAATTCTCCTAACTTTTTTAATTCTTTTTATAATGACTAGAACGAAGTTTGGTCTAGAAATAAAGGCTATGGGAGACAACCTAGAAGCAGCAAGAATTTCAGGTATAGATATTTTTAGAAACTCGCTTATCGTTATGCTAATAAGCGGAGGTCTAGCAGGTATTGCAGGCGTAGGCGAAGTCGCTGGAATACAGTACAGACTAATAAGAAACATTTCTCCAGGATACGGCTACAGCGCAATAATCCCAGCTTGGATTGGTGGATTCAATCCAATTATTGTACTAGTTGCTTCTTTATTTGTTAGCTCATTGTTTGTTGGCGGAAACGTTGCAAAGGTTTCTCTTGGTTTATCTTATGGACTTGTTAATGTCTTTAATGGTGTCATACTTCTTTTTCTGATTTCTTCTGAGTACTTAGTTGGATATAGGGTGAGAATAGAATGGATGTAATCACTTCTCTGCTCTTAGAATCACTAAAAGCAAGTACTCCACTACTGCTTGCTACCCTTGGAGAAATTTATACTGAAAGATCAGGAATTTTAAACTTAGGAATAGAAGGAATAATGGCAATTGGGGCATTTACTGGATTCTTTATAGCATATACTACTGAATCCTTGACATTAAGTCTTTTAGTGGCTGCAATTGTAGGACTAATACTCTCTGCATTACATGCAATTAGTAGCATAACCTTTAAGGCGAATCAAACAGTTTCTGGCCTCGCATTAACTATGCTTGGACTAGGAGTATCTAGCATAGCAGGTTCTAAGTATGTAGGGTTACCATTAACTTTAACGTTGCAACCAATTAAAGTTCCTTACTTAGCAAACATTCCAATAGTTGGAGCATTTTTCTACCAAGACTTTCTTGTTTACTTTTCATTAATACTTGCAGTTTTAATGTGGTTCTTTTTAAATTATACTAAGTATGGGCTACAAATTAGAGCTGTTGGAGAAAACCCAAGCGCGGCCGATGCTTCCGGAATTAACGTTGAACTTGTTAGGTACTCATGCACTTTATTTGGAGGCGCACTACAAGGCCTAGCTGGCGCTTACCTTTCCCTTGCATACCTTCCAGGCTGGATAGATGGAATGACTCAAGGAAGAGGGTGGATTGCAGTAGCTTTAACTGTCCTTGCCTTTTGGGACCCGTTGAAAGGAATTCTCGGAGCACTTGCTTTTGGAAGCATAGACGCTCTTCAGTACGTTCTTCAACCATATGGAATACCTGTAAGTTTATTAAGTTCATTACCGTATATAGTAACGATTGTGGTAATGGCTGTTGCTACAATTCTGTTAGCTAAGAGGAGAGTTAGGCCGCCAGCAGCACTTGGCACACCATACATCCGAGAGTGAACATTCATTTAAGAACAAAAGTAGATTACGCTTACAGATTTTGGCTTTAATTGTTTTATTTTATGATTTAAGGTAAGCACCTTTTCAAAACGTAGCCAGAACCTGTTGTTTGATAGTCACCTTTATTAGTAATCAGATTAGTTCACAAAAGTAGACAGAAAGGCATAGCCGGAAAAAGTTATATTAGTTCCAACTTAACATAAAAGTCTGACTGCAGGCGTTGGAGCTAACATTTAAAGCAAAAATAGGAAAAAGCATGTTGTTGTTATCCCTAAAGCAATAGCTGAACGCCTTAATCTGCATGAAGGTTCAAAAGTTATAATAAAAGCAACAGAAAAAGGGAAAATAATAATCGAGCCAATTCGTGATGCTGTGTGGTTATCCTTGCATGGTGAAAAAGTAGCACACGTAACTCTAAAAGAACTTAAGGAGGAAAGCCTTGAGCAACAAGGAAAGTATATCAAGGAATAAACCAAAAATCATAGTTGATATAAGTTTCCTTCTTCCAGCGATGGGAATAAGCACAGATGAAGAATTTATCAACTTTCTTAAGACAAGAGGCCATTCTACACATAACATAATTACGCCCGACAAAATGAGCTCTTCCATATAAAGGTTTAAGAGCCACTTCGAGAGAACTTAACTTTAAACTACAAGCATGGAAGAAATCCATAATAGAAATTGTAATAGCATTTATAACTTTTCAGCAAGAGAAAAACTAAATTGTACGGTAGCTTAAAAGAAAGGAAATAGTAAAACTTAATTATGTGATTTTATTTATATTATCTTTACAAGAATGGAACTTGAAGATGCTGAAGCTAGAGAAGTTGAAAAGGAAAAAGTAGAAAAAATAAGTCGTTTCATGAAAAGTGCAGTTGAGGTGGTTTTTCCTGGAGCTGTTTTGTTGGTAGCAAAGCAAGGAAAAGTTGTTTACCATGAAGCTTTTGGTTTTTCTCAGCTAATACCAGAAAAGAGGTTTATGAAAAAAGATACTATTTTTGACTTAGCATCTTTAACAAAATCTCTTGCTACCTCTATAATTATAATGAAGCTGGTTGAAGAAGGAAGTATTTCGTTGAAGGAGAAAGTTTCATCTATAATAGGAGAATTTATGAATTCTCAGAAAGACGAAATTAGAATATGGCATCTTTTAACGCATACTTCCGGACTACCCGCATGGGAACCACTTTACAAAGGACATAAAGGAAAAGAGTTAGTCGAAGCTTCAATAAATTCTTTCTTGTATGGAAAACCTGGTGAAAAGTTTGTCTATAGCGACATAGGATACATAATTTTGATGGAGATTGCCAAAAGAATTACAGGAAGAAGTTTTGATGAACTGTTCAATGAATTTGTTGCAAAACCTCTAGAATTAAAGAGCACTATGTTTAATCCATCTCCTGAACTTAGAAGTAACATTGCTGCAACTGAAAACTGCAAGTGGAGGGGGAAAGTACTTGTTGGAGAAGTTCACGATGAAAATGCATACGCTTTGGGAGGAGTAAGTGGGCATGCAGGATTGTTTTCGAATGCTTTAGAAGTAGCAAAGATTGCCCAAATGCTACTAAACAAAGGAAGTTACGGAGAAAGAGAGGTTCTCTCAGAAGAATCTGTTGAAGTTATGACAAAAGATTGGATAAGCTACATCGGAGGAGGTTATGGATTGGGATGGGTAATCAATGATACAAATGAACCATGCTCTGCGGGGGAGCTTATGAGCAAAGAGGCATTTGGGCATACTGGCTTTACCGGGACTTCAGTTTGGATAGATCCAAGAAAAGAATTGGTTGTTGTCCTTTTGACAAATAGAATTCACCCCTCTAGGGATAACAACTTAATTATTGAATTTAGACCAAAGGTGCACAATTTAATAGTTGCTTCTTTTTAGAGAGGTTATTTTATAAAAATTTATATTTAAGTAATTTTAAGTTTTCTTCATGCGAGAGTTCTTTGAAGTTGAAGACATAAGCTCATTTATGAAAGTTTCAAGGCTTTCTGAGCTTGTAATAAGGCTTGACCCCTTTCTATTTGTTAACGTTTATGGTATAGTTTTCTATCTTGACCTCTCGAAGAAAGATCCAAAAGAGATTTCAAATCTTTTTACTTCTCTTTCAGATAAGATAATATTCTCAACAAAAGCTGAAGTCAGTACATCTTTTAAGGAGTTCCTGAAAAGCAAAATTCAAGAGAAATAAGTCTCGATTTCTTCAATAACCTCTACTGCAATCTTTTTTATCGAGCTCCAGAAAATACTAGCGTTTTCTATTTTTTTGCTAAAAACGAGAGCTTCTTCTAGTTTTGGGTCGATTGGAAGTTTTCCAATTACTTTTTCTCCTTCTAGTTCTTCAACACCTTCTCCGAAAGGTTTTACTTGCTCTCCACATCTGCAGGTAAAGTAAGAAAGATTTTCGATGATTCCTACAACTTTTACTTTCTCTTGGTGTAGTAACTTAATCATCCTTCTTACAACACTAAGTGAGAGTAAGGAAGGAGTCGTAACAACTACCGCTACAAGTTTTTCACTCAAGTTTCTGCTCACAAAGAAAAGTTCGTCGCTTACTCCAGGAGGCATATCTACAATTAAGAAGTCAAGGTCGCCCCACATTACTTCTGAAAACAAGTTTTCTAAGATTTCTTCTTTGTACTTCCCTTTTATTGGAATTGGCTCGTCCTTGCTTAAAAAGCCAAGTGACATAACTTTTAGTCCATCAGAAAAAATTGGCTTTAGTCCTTCTTTGCTTCCAGAGAAGCCCTTCTTTACCTTAAAGAATAACTGTTCCACCGGTCCATGAATGTCGAGGTCTAACAACCCGACTCTTTTCCCATTCTCAGAAATTGCCTTAGCTAAAGCATATGAAACTGTACTCTTGCCGACACCTCCCTTACCACTACAAACCATTATAACTTTTTTTACGTTGCTAACTTTCTTTTCAATAAGTTTTTCCTTAAAGCTTATGCTCATAGTTTATACCTCTATAACCACGTTCCTTATAGTAATTTCTTTACTACCGAGTATTTCAAAGTCTTTGCTCCCACATGAGGGGCAACTCATCATCGTAAAAACCAGCTCTGGGAAGTAGTGTATTGAAAGGTCTTGGGTTCCATATTCATCTTTTATTTTTGTATCTTCCCAATTTTTTTCAAGTTCTTCTTTCACTTCGCTAAAGCTCCAGATTTTTCCACATTTCTTGCATCTAAATTTGGTTTCTTCTTCGTGTACTTTTATTTCTGCTCCCTCAAGCTTTGTACCTTCGGAGAGTGTCTTTATTGCTTCAACAATTATATCCTTGTCTAGCATTGCCAACGAACCAATTTCTACTTCTAAAGACTTTACTCTTTTTGAATTTTTCTTATTCACAGCTTCGGTTATGCTTTCAACTATTGCTTGCGCTAAACTCCATTCGTGCATTAAGCTACTCAAATTTCAAAAAATAAGAATATAAAGATTTTTCTCTTAATCTAAACTTTAACACCTTTTACTCTAGTTTATGCAACATTAAACTTTTATATTTTCTAAGTGCTATGTTAGTGGGAGAAGAAGATGGACTATGAGAAGTTTTATGCCTCAAGAGTTTCAATAATGCGCCCATCCGACATAAGAGAACTACTTAAATGGTCTCTTGACAAGTCTGTTATTTCTTTTGCCGGAGGCTTACCGGACCCAAAGCTTCTCCCTAAAAGCTTTGAGCTAGAGGGGTGCTTTGAGTACCTAATGGCTAAAAACGAGTATGCTTTCCAATATGGCGAAACCGAAGGTGTTGGAGAACTTAAAAAAGAAGTGGTTCGTTTTAGTAAGAAGTATGGAAACATAGATGCAAATGAAAACCAGGTAATAATAACGACAGGAAGCCAACAGGCTTTGGACATAATTTCAAGACTGTTCATAGATAAGGGGGACTACGTTATAGTAGAGCTACCCACCTACTTAGCAGCTCTGCAAGTTTTTAACTTATCTGAACCAAGGTACGTTGGAATCCAGATGGATGAAAAGGGCATGAGAACAGACATGCTGGAGGATAAGCTAAGAGAGCTAAAATCAAATGGAATTTTGCCAAAGTTTGTTTACACCGT
>JGI24721J44947_10012980_pt1 | contig 10197 bp, 10 predicted proteins | sample YelNatPaOPGAMG01_FD_44947 | JGI IMG/M metagenome (IMG submission 44947) | reverse complement strand
AACATATTTCAAGTAATTACTGGTGGCAATGTTTTCATCCTCTGGAGTGGCGGGTATATCTTCATTACCTGTATAGGTTGCACAGTCCACAGGTTTAACACCTGCAGAGGTGGTTTGAAAACAGTTGAGATTACCACCACACTCCTGACTGAGATCAATGTTTCCAATCTTACTGCCTGTAGCACTGATATTCACATCGATAATGCTACAATTACAGCTGCCAGTTGAACACCCACCACATACTTGTCCTAGCGAAATATTTCCAACTCTACTGTTTACAAGATTGATAGTAGTATCATCGATAACACAAATGTTATTTTTACACTTAATAGTATTGCCAGATACAGGATCAACAGGTGGTATTGCAGATGCAATGTTACATATTGGATCGCATTCCTTACTGATTCCAACAGCGTTGAGAGCTTCATTATACTGACTTGGAGGTAAATAACATCCACAAAATTTTGTGAGATCGAGATTTTGACTTAGTTCATCACGTGTATATTGAGAGCAAAGAGTGTTTTGTAAATATGGAGCTGCAGCATCTGGATATAGAATAGATAGTTCCAAAAGGCGCTCCTGAAAGAGATTGTAACCAGGCATATTAGGAGTGGTAATTGTAAAACCACTGTTAAGATATTTTTGATATAATGAAGCCATAAGTTTCTGTGCATATTCACGATTACCACCACCCTTGGCGAGATTTTGCTGAATAGCCAAGACACAATATGGTTGACCTGTTACACCTGAATTATTTTCATTTGGATACCAGTTACTGGTGAAACTTCTATAATCTCGAGGATCGGAGGTGGGGGCATTTCCAGTCAGACATGAGTCCTCCATTACCACTTGGCATCCTGTCTGAGTATATCCTCGATATTCAGGTGCACATGTATGAATCTTATCATCTGCATCAAAACAGTTATTTATGAGTTTGTTTGAATCATAATCACGGGTGCAACATGCATATGGAGCGCCGGTGAATGCAAGTCGTTGACACTGAACACCGGTTCCTGAAACACCCCCACTTGTACATTTATTTGTGGTACCATTTTGATAATTACATGCGAATGCTCCGGTTGGGGCTGAATTACCCCATTCCGATGGTGTTGAAAAATCACTCAATGTCTTACACGCGTTTTCCCGATCTGTATATGCCTGTCCATTTGGGAGGTTAGCATTACAAAAACCGGGAATTACATAGGTATCACCTATAGCACTGGTACATTGATTTGTATAATCAGGTTCTTCATTTGATCTACATACCATTTAAAACTGAAAAATTAACCTGTTGATAACATCTAAAAAATCATGGAACATATTAATCAAGACCTTTCTTCATTAAAACCTGATATCGAATTTGTTGTAAAAACTTTCAAGTCTGGAGGGCAAGACCTGGAAGCAGCATGTCAGCAATATCGTGCAACTGCGAAAATTGATGATTTCACATGGCGAGATATCCTTGATGAATCTTTAAAAGTATTAGCATTGGATTCAACACCATCAACTGAACATTTTGATTTACTTATTAAACTTGGAGCTAACCAATATCGAACCAATGTGATTGAGCACTTAACTAAGAAACAAACATGGGATGTATTGAAGTATATGTTTGAGCATGGTCAGAAATATTCAGATGAATCAGAAGCAGAATCGATCTATCATATTGAGCGTGCAATTGCATATGTAGCCAGATACGGCATTGACTGTCTTGACTCAGCAAATACTCAAGATATTAACAACTTCCTGACAGGTGCTCAGATTTTCCTAAACTTAACAGACATTGATTACATTACTAAATATGAAGAGTTACAGGAACTCGTTGCCGAAGTTGAAATGCTAAAATCCACGGAGTGATTTCTTACTCTTTTTGGATTTTTTACAATAGGTAGTGTCATCACATTTAACTGTGGGACAACAGCCAATATCTGCATTGCTTGGGATCAACAACATATTGGTTGCATAGAAAGTTACAATTGTGTAAAGCATACTTTGGGGGATATCATTATTAAACGAAATGTTCGAGATAGTCGCACTAAGTGCGTCTTTAACAGACTGATTTGTAATTAATATTACTGGATATAACAAACAGATGTTGTAGATTAGTGTTCCTATTACTTTTCCTATTACTATATAATCATATGCAAGAGTTTCAAGCTCCCCTCCCAATGACACTTCCACTGTGAGTGGAAACATATTGGCTAGTTTTGCGAAATCAGTTTTACAACCTTTTTGGTTAGCTAATGCTACTAATGTAGCCCAGTTTGCCGATGACAGAAACTTGTAACCTATCGGTCTGACAGGAACCCCATACCAATACCAAGAAAGAGATTTTAACAGTAAGAACCAATCAGTACTGGCCGATCCAGTATTTACTGGATATAAAGACAGTAAAACTATCCGACTACGTTGACTCCACGTAAAACAGTTACCGATACCCGCCAAGGTAATAACTTGCTGAATAGCAATTACATCCTTGAAGGTGGTAACAGGTAAACTACCGGCAAGAGCTACCAGATTGGAAATAGTTCCAAAAATATCCGCAGAGTTTCGTTCTGTTGGGTAAAAAGCTCCAATATCCATAAGGATTTCATTCAGCAAAAGGTTGGTTTTATTCACATTAATATCTGTAAATCCAAAGGGTGTAAACATATCAACAATGTTATTAATATATACATCCCGATTAACATCTGGAAAAGGTGTTGTCACAGTTGTGGTTACGTTAATCGGATATTGCGGTAGTACACCATATGGTGTACATTGGGGAAAAATCAAAGGATATTGCTGTGATTGAATTAAAAATTCATCATATGAATACTCGTCCGTAGTAGAATCCAAGTCGAAAGTCACCATGGTGATTCCATTTAATGGAGACCATGGTGCAATGCACTTAGCATTTTTCCGATCACAATCACTGTGACATGACATTTTGAAATGTAAGAAAAAATATTTATCAAACTGTTAATTAACAGTTTGACACTTGTTGACTTAACGCTTTGAGTATCGGTTGATTTTGGTCTCGGTATAATCAAATGCAAGCTTTGCATATCTCTTATTGATCGCCTCTAGTTGACTTTGGAGTTGATTAGGTTTTATTTTTAGATTTAAATTTTCCGCCGTCAATTTATTGATGGTAGTGTTAGCATCTGTAAGTTTTTGCTGTGTCACGAGTAATTGTTCCATTATATTTGCATGCTCTTGTGTTGACTGACCCACCTGATTAGTAGCATTCATGAGGAGCATATTTTGCTCCTCATTCTTAAGTTTAAGAGAATTATAGTCATTGGTAAGTTGTTCCACTTGTTCTTTGAGAGTATTCCGTTCAGCCTGAAGTGTTTTCAACTTATTCTTTGCTGCCTTTAATTCACCGGACAGTGTTTCAACCTGCTCAACACTACCAAGTGAAACCTGTTTCTGTAAATTAACAATGGTTTCATTGGCTGACATTAACTTCATTTGAGTTAAACCAAGTTGGGTTTTCAGATCCACATTTGGATCCATCTGTATCTTTGCCTGTAGAGAATCAATAGTCTTATCCTTGTTAATTAGACGTTCCCTAAGTTTATTCTCCTGCTCCTGCATTTCAGCCAGTTTACTTCGTAAATGATTCACCTGTTGAGTCAATAGAGTATTGGTACTTTGAGCGATAGATAGTTGAGATGTGATATTCTTAGCATATGAAATATCTATTGGTGCTGAGTTTTTTTGTTGGGTGTTAAGGCTAGCATTAACCAGTTGAGACAATAGATCAACCATTGATGTGCATAAGCTCTTATACTTGTCATAATAGCTGGAAATAGCTGAAGATACTGCAAGTTCAACATCTTCAACTGTCGTTGCGGAATTCTCAATCAAGATTTGATTGAGTAATAGATTGGCTGTAGATGTATCAACATCTGGAAAGGTACCTCCAAAAACCTGAATAATTTTGTTCATCATCAAATGTCGTGCTGGTGTCAATGGATATGTCGTTTCATAAATATTCTGAAACTGCACATCCTGCACATAAGGAATGTTGTTAATAGAGGTACTCAGCTCACTCTGTCGATTGATAATGTTAACTAGGGCTACGTCACCTTTACTATTTAAAATAACTACGTTGTTGGTGGACATTTTAGTTTAGGCGAAAAAAATCTAACTTGTTCACACAAATACTTCTAAAAAAAACTTTGGAGCTCATTATTCTAATAACAGTTAACTTCGAGTTTAACTTTTAAATTAATCACGTATGATCAGTAATTATCTTACTTCCATATTTGGAAGTAAAGAACAACACCTTAAGCATTAGAGTTAAATCGCGTTCGACGTGGAGAACTACTTAAACTAACGCTTTGTTGTGGAATCATGTAGTCATCTCCAGGAATTGTAACAGACTTTGATTTAACAATATAATCACGTTCTGGAATGTCAACATCTTCACCTTCCAAGGTCAGCTCAGGAGTTTGAACCTCGATAACCTCACCAGGAGCGACAGCATCTTCACGGGGAACAGTTTTTGAAATTGATGGTAGATATACACTACTACGCGAAACAGTCTTGGAAATAGATGGAAGACTAACTGAAGGACGTGACACAGTCACGGACTCAGCTGGAAGAATCACAGATTCATCCTCATCCACGATAACTTCAGCCGGTAATTCAGCATCATCCTCAACTATCAACGTATATCCGGGAATCTCCACTTCAATCATATGTTTTCGAGGAGGAATATATACCTCGCGTCGAGCCTTAACACTCTTGGCTTGTAATGTTGCACTTCGAGAGGGCATTCGAACTTCCTGTGATGGTAACGTAACTGTTTGTGAAGGGAATGATATTTCCTCAGTAGGCGAGGTAACTGTTTGTGAAGGGAACAAAACCTCCTTACCAGGTGATGTTGCCACAGTAGGTGAAACATGAACTCGAGTTGGTGGTACAAACGCACTACGTGAATGTGAAGGGATCTTCACTGATGAAGTTCGGAATTTAGTTGGAGACACCTTGATAACTTCATCAGGTGGTGTAAAGACAGTATCTGAGGTATGAATAACTTCACTAGGTAAAGTCATACTAGCCGAACCGATCTCTTCTGATACAGTTTGAGGTTCTAATGTTGCCTCTCCAATCTCTTCTGATACAGTTTGAGGTTCTAATGTTGCCTCTCCAATCTCTTGAATTTCAACAGGCGAACCTCTTGAATAGAACGAACGAGCGCGAGAGGAAGACATTCCAGTTGTAGAGACAGGTTGAGAGCTAACTCGAGAAGACATTCCAGTTGTAGAGACAGGTTGAGAGCTAACTCGAGAAGACATGCTGTTTGTGGGCATTACTTGAGAGCTAACTCGAGAAGACATGCTGTTTGTGGGCATTACTTGAGAGCTAACTCGAGAAGACATCCCATTCGTTACTTGAGAGCTAACTCGAGAAGAAATAACTCCATTACTGGAGAGAGAACGTGCTGTGTTCATTGTTGAGGAAATAGTGTTTGGAGTGTTCAATGATGCAAGTTGAGACATTTTATTAACGATTATTTTTTTTCTTCTTTTTTTTCAACCTCTTCTTGATTATAGAGCAAATGCCTTCGGGATTGGAATATTTAAGCCGTTGCTTGTTATTTTGATGATATCACCATCGAAAAGATCCTTCCAAAAGTTTTCATTGTCTTCATTGAAGGTATTAAATTGATTCGTGAGAGTATATGTTCTTACTCCTGCCTGTGTCGTAACCTTAACAGGGAGTTTATGAGCATAAACAATTTGTTGTACCAATGGTTGTAAATTTATCTCGTAGATATCATACTTATGAACAGCAAGGAAATTCTTAATGTCTTCCACTGAATATATCGTCTTAACACCCTTAAAGAAATTATTGAAGTATACGGGTGAAAATTTCCTGCTTCTCAGGATGTATACCATATATGGTTCATTCTTAACTAGTGATAGAGTCAGTTCAATACTCATGTCACTACTGACTGGTGTGCCCAATTTTGCAAGAACTTTCTCTGATAAATATTTGGTAATAATAACATATGTATCATCTGCCTTATGTGTAAACGCAAACGTCCTTAGTTTTTCCAGATCATCCTCAGATAAATAACCATGAATAACGTTCAACAACTGATCAATGATATGTGGATCATAGTTATGCTTAATTAATTCTTCCAAGATAGTTATTTGACGTTCTGGTTTGGTGCTAATAGAAGCTAGGTTAGTTAACACGTTAAGATCATTATCTTTCATGGCTTTAGCCTGAATATTTCGTAGGTATTTAGAGTTAGCTGTAATTACACGAGACATTCTACTCAGGTGCTGAAAATTTTCAGCATTTGGAACGTTTGAAAGTAATACATTCAACTTTTCCATTTTTAAATAGAAAAGTAATTTTTCATAAGATATGAATAAAGTTCGTCAAATTCATATTCTTCATATGGTAATGTTGGATATATCTCTTTGAATAATCGTTGTAAGGTATCCATGTCCTCATTATCATGGGCAACAATACAGTCAATGAATTGTTTGTTATATGTTTCACCCACAGGTTCGATTTCAACCTCAAATTCAATATATTTCTTTAAGTGGTTAACAAATGTGTCAATCCGAGGTGATATATTCATCTTCAAGGATGATATGTCAGTGATCATCTTCACACCTTTTTTCATAAACATTTCTTTATTGTCTGGTAACTGATAGTTGTTAAAACTGTCCTCAATCATTTCATCGGTGATCTTTTTTGGATCCATTGTGATTTCATTACCAAGTATTTTCATACTTGGTAATGGTTGTTCACGAACATATTTAATTACCTCATCCAAAGATGGTTTCTGGTTTAATTCATCAGCATGCATAAACTTATCAATACTATCCATGGCATTGGTTCGATTCACACAACTAATACTTTCAAGGTGTGAAAGTAGTTCTTCATGTCGCTTGGACATATACTTTTGGACACATGAAATCACAAACGCATTTGGATTCATTGCGTATTTATTTTTACAATTTAATTAAAATATTCAATTAATCATCCTCTACGATAAGTCCAGATTGTGTCTTCTGAGGGTACCGTTTATCATAAGCATCCAATACGAGATTAACCAAATCTGGTTTGTTAATATTTGATGGCAGTCGCAAGTTGAACATTTGAGTTGCATAGTCTTTAAGTTCGTTAATGGTGTAAGCTTTGGGACCATGAGGACCTTCTTTTTTAACTCGAATTCGTTCCCGTTCGATAGGTGGTAGATTAACCGTGCTTGTAATACTTAAATCATACGTCTCAGTAGCATTGACAATCATTTGCCGAACAGGCCATGAAGTAGCGCTTAAAGGTTCAAACATATTAACATCGATCGACATTTTATATACAATTAAAATGTCGATTAGTGTAATTATTATATCACTAGCTTTAATAGTGGTTGGATTGGTATTATTATTAATTATGGGTATTAATTCAAAAATCGATTCTAAATATCATGAAAGCTTTTACTAAATATTGAGATGTTAAAATTAGTCAAGTTACCTCCTAAGGGAACAACATGTTCATTTCATGACATGTTAACAGAATATCCACCTCCTGGTTGGGATGTAGTGCTTAAGAATCATAAAAAGGAACTTGATCATCTCGATGCTACATTACCAGAAGGTTACTATCCATATAAATGGGAGGTCTTCAATGCGCTATATTATACACCTTTTAATAACGTTAAAGTGGTTATTATTGGTCAGGATCCATATCATTCCACATCCCGAACCGCTTCGGGTGAGCAAGTACCTGTTGCCTGTGGATTATCATTTTCAGTCCGAGATTCTCTCAACAAAATCACTCCGAGTATTAAAAACATTTACAGACGTCTGGAAGATACAATTCCAGAGTTTGAAGCTCCAGATCACGGAGATTTAACAAAATGGGCATATCAAGGTGTACTAATGCTTAACATGTGTTTGACTGTAACACCAGGTAAGGCTGGTTCACATGGTAAACGGTGGTTGACAATAATCAAACCCCTAATCACATATTTGGTAAGTAAAAAGCCAAAAACAATCTTTCTATTGTGGGGAACGAAAGCACGAATTGTAAAAAGCATGATCGGTAACTGTCCATATTTAGAGGCGTCGCATCCATCCCCATTATCGATAAATGCATTTACACCTGGTATTGTATCATTTGAGAAGTGCGATCACTTCAACGAAGTTAACAAGTATCTTCAGGAACAAAATATTCCACCCATTGATTGGCAGAACTAATAACCAAAAGATACATTTCCAAATTTGGAAATGTTTTGTTGTTGTTGTTTACAACCCACAGTCAGAATCAGGGAATTCCTCGTCATCTGGTGTCATCCATTCAAACCCCTGAGCCATCATTTCATTGTTTATAAATGTCTGTAAAGATACATCAGAGGCGTTTACACCCTCAGTATTTAATTCCAGGAACATAATAAATTGTAAAGGATTATTCTGATAATCAAATCCTATTTGAACTGCGTCCAACAAAGTCTGTCCTGTTGGTAAATAGATAGAATTATCTATGATATACGAACCTTGACCTCCAATAAAGGTTATCAGATCATTAATGTCTCCCAACGTTAGAAATGGTAATAACTGTTGAATAGATATTTTTAATTCACCAGTTGAACCGACGAGAATAATATCTAACTTTTGTGATTGACACGTTTCACATCCCATTTTAATTAGGGTATTTTTTTTACGACATTCAAATGGCAGGATATGGCACTTCTGGAATGACAGTAGTTATTATTTTGGTAGTTTTCATTATTTTAATTATTCTTGGAGCTCTATTATTCTTTTTATTTGGATCAAATTCTGAACCGGGTCCTCAGGGACCGCCTGGTCCTCGGGGACCACCTGGTGTTTGTGACTGTCCTGAAAATGGAGCTAATTTTTTCACACAAGAGACAACTATAATTATTCCAATATCATTACCCAGTGAGATTCAAATTCCTATTCAACGAACTTTAGCGAGTTCAGTTGCATACCAAGTATCAGTAACATTACCAACCCAACTTATTGGTGGATATCCGGTAACAATTCCACCCAATAATGAATCTCCCATCCTTCAATATAATTCATATATTAGTAATGGTATTCTTTACATAACCTTTACAAGTGCTGGTAATCTTACCAACCGAAATGCACAGGTGGAACTCTTCGGTGTGTCAACACAGCGACTTTTAACCACTACAGGAGCTGTTAGCAAACAACAACAACAGTTTCAACAACAACCATACCAACAACAGTTTCAACAACAACCATACCAACAACCATACCAACAACAGTTTCAACAACAACCATACCAACAATCATACAATAACGCAGATGTAGGTAGAAATACTCGAATTACCTTTAGTGGTGACAAGTTCAGAATGTCAAGAAAACGATAAATGATAAAAAATAATATATTTTAAATAATTTAAATGCAGACAGATTATGAACTGTGGTTAGCTAATAAAGCCTTTGCTAAACAGGAGGAGCGGGTTCCTCCAAAACTTCGATATGAGTTTCAAAACATTTTGGAACGGTATTTAATCTCCAGAGATAACAGCATTCAAACTGCAAGACAGAAATTATACAATGAACTTCATGAGAAAGGTATTAATGTCACATTGAAGTTCCCATTTCACGTTCCTGTATCCCCTAGTAGGTTAACTGAGACTGACACAGAGTTGATATATGGAGATTTCAAGTTACCTCTTACAAGACGTGTAAAGGCTTTGATCAAATTGTCAAACACATTAGATGTGATGCGTTCTGCATTGAGATATGCAGCATTGTTACCTCGAGGTCAGCAATGGTCAATTCCGGCGAATGTAGCTAAGAAGTTATTCAACGATGGTTTTGTGAATGAGGGGTTTGCATCACCGTTTAATTCGAAGTTTCTCCCACTGGGAGGTAAATATTACAGTCTATATCCAGATGTTGACACTCCATTGGGGAGCTCTGGCACCTTCTTTACAACAAATCTAGTTACAGTTCCTGGTAATTGGTATTTGAACCCACCGTGGATTGAATCTATCATGGATAGAATGGTTAATCAGATTTTAGCAGCTATGTCTGCAGATGATACGAAGACTTATTTTATTGTTATGGCAGATTGGTCAGATACTTCAGCATATTTGAAGTTAAAACCTCGGGCTATCCATCATACTACAATGATGAAAGGCACTTATAATTATGAAACACCTGAAGGTGAAAAAATTCCAGCTAA
>JGI24721J44947_10012971_pt1 | contig 10201 bp, 9 predicted proteins | sample YelNatPaOPGAMG01_FD_44947 | JGI IMG/M metagenome (IMG submission 44947) | reverse complement strand
CCGCCCGAAGCGTCAAGCGTCTCGTCAACACCCTTCAAGGCGCGCACACCGTCTAAAGCTTTCGAAACCAGCTCCTCTGAAGACAGCGTAGCTATCGCGTCGTCATACAGCCCCTGAACCTCCCCGGGCTCCCTGTCCTCAGGCAGCGAGACAAAGGCCTCGTCAGGCGGAGTACCCCTCGCCAGGGCTATTGCCCTCCTAACAGCCTTCTCAACCCTCTCCTCNTTAACGGGTGTGACTGTAGAAATCCCTATGGACTTACCCACGTAAACCCTTACGGCGAAGGATGAGAAAGAACCCTCTTCAACCCCCTTGACAGAACACTTTTCCACAGTAAGGCTGAGAGACCTTCCCGCTAAAGCAACTATTTCAGCCTGGCTGGCCCCAAGCTTCTCAGCCAGCCTCACCCCGCTAACGCACAAGCCAAGCATATCCATCTATCTCCTACCCCCAACCACTACATCCTTAACTGCGAGATGCGGGCCCCCGCCGGAGACAGGGACCCACTGCCCATCCTTTCCACAATTGCCAGGGAACGCGCGTTTCAAATCGTTTCCGACTCCAATCACGTTTTTCAATACCTCCAGAGTTAACCCTGACATTGAAACGTTTTGAACTTTCTCTCCTATTTTCCCGTTTTCGATCAAGTAGCCTTCCTGAGCAGTAAAGTAGAACTGCCCCCTCGCTGGGTCGACATATCCTCCGTATGATTTCGCCAGGTATATACCATTCTTCACTAGTTCAGCAAGCTCGTCAAAGTTGTATTCACCGTTTTCAACAAAAGTGTTGCTCATCCTAACTATGGGTTTGCTTGAGAAATTCATTGCCCTAGCAGCCCCGTTTGGCTCAGCATTTAGATGGGCAGCGGTCTCCAGGGAGTGGAGATACCCGACAAGAATACCGTTTTTAACTATTTCCCTTCTCACTGCCTTCGTTCCTTCTGAGTCGTAAGGATATGATCCTCTCATACCTGGGAGGGTCGGGTCGTCAACCACGTTTACAGTTTCTACTCCAACCCTTTTACCGATTAGCCCTGAAAGAACCGACATGTTAGCCTTAACAGCGTCAGCCTCAGCCGCATGCCCGAATGCCTCGTGGATAAACACTCCCACGAGGCTCTGATCCATCAGGATGTTCATTCTCCCGCTTGGAGGAGGCAGGGCTTTCAGAAGCTCTACTCCTCTTCTGCCCAGCTCAGAGCCCTCCTTCACATAGTCGAACTCCTCCACCAGTTCCCAACCCCTGCTCCCGCCTACGGCGGTGCTCACGTTTTGAACAAGATCACCCTCTTTGGCGACTGCTGAGCCGGAGAGCCTTATGCTGCAAACCTCGTACTGGACTTCTGAACCTTGACTGTTTACAATAAATTCCTTTTTTACACTGTCAGAGAGCCCGACGGTGGTTGTAACTATTCCCTCATTATTCTTCCATATGCACTTGTCGAACTCCAGAGCAGTTTTCACTTTTTCCTCGAGAGAAACACTTCTAGGATCAATTTTCACGTTCAGGCGAACATCATCCTCATAAGTTTTCTCTATTCTAATCCTTGACTTTTCAGCAACTTTCCCCGAAACGGCTTTAGCCGCCTTATAGGCTTTCTCCAGAGCAGTATTCATCCCTTGAATAGAGAGATCAGTAGTGTAGTAGAACCCCCAGCTACCGTTGAACAGTACTCTAGCAGCACCGCCGATGCTCGTGTTATAAGATACTTCTTCAACAACCCCTTTTCTAATTGAAATGGATGTTGACTCAACCTCTGTTATCCTGAGGTCCGCAAAATCTTCACTTCCCAGATGTAGTAATCCAAATAGTTTTCTCATTCCATTCAATCTGGCGTACCAGTTGTTTAAACGCTTTTATAACCTTTACGCACACGTTTTTCCAACTGAAGGATCAATAGCAGTAAAGGCATTAATATTACTCTAGTGTTTCAACCATTATGATTGAAGACAGGGCTGTTGAGCTCCACAGGAAGTATGGCGGCAAGATCCAAGTTATTCCAAAAGTACCTATTAAAAGCTTTGAAGACTTCTCCATCTGGTATACGCCGGGAGTTGCTTCTCCATGCAGACTGATATCCTTAGATAAAGACCTTTCATTCGAATTAACGTCTAGATGGAACATGGTTGCCGTGGTTAGCGACGGCAGCAGGGTTCTTGGCCTTGGGAATATTGGACCCTACGCCGGATATCCGGTTATCGAGGGAAAATGCCTACTCTTCAAGTTTCTAGGGGGTGTTGACGCTGTTCCAATAGCCTTGGCGACGCAAGATGCAGATAAGATAATAGAGATGGTTAGGCTGATCTCACCATCTTTCGGCGGAATAAACCTGGAGGACATTGAAAGCCCAAAATGCTTCCAGATACTTGAAACTCTTCAAAAATCTCTGGAGATACCTGTTTGGCACGATGATCAGCAGGGCACTTCGCTCGTGGTTTTGGCAGCGTTAATTAACGCGCTTAAAATTGTTGGAAAAAAGCTGGAGGAGGCTAAGATAACGATAATAGGATCCGGGGCCGCAGGAATGGCTACTGCGAGGCTGTTGATGGAGACGGGTGTCAGTGGGAGAAACATGCTTATCGTTGACAGCAAAGGGATTTTAAGCTCTTCAAGACACGATATGGAAAAACTATCAATATTAAACCCTTGGAAGGCAGAGTTAGCTAGAATGACGAACCCTGAGAATAAGGAGGGGAGTATTGAGGACGCTTTGAAGGGTTCAGATGTCTTAATCGCGCTGTCAGTGCCTAAGCCAGGTACAGTTAAGAAAGAATGGATAAGTAAGATGGCTGGAGACCCCATAGTCTTCGCCCTGGCAAACCCTCTTCCTGAAATATGGCCTGAGGATGCTAAGGCCGGAGGCGCTAGAATCGTTGCGACAGGCAGGAGTGATTTTCCAAACCAGGTTAACAACAGTTTAGCCTTCCCCTCGATGTTCAGAGGAGTTTTAACGGTAAGGTCTAGAGCAATAACTAATGAGCTTTGCATAGAGGGCGCCAGGTCACTAGCCCGTTATGCTGAAAGCAAGGGGTTGAGCGAGAACAGTATACTGCCGACAATGGACGATTATATGGCTTATGTTGAAGTCGCACGAAACGTTGCGAGAAAAGCTATTGAACTAAACTTGGCAAGGAGGAAATATTCTGATAATGAGCTGTACGATGCGATACATTCTATAATAGCGTATCAAAGGGTTCTAATGAGGAACATGATTAAAAGCGGGTTGACTGGCGAATATCAGCCTAACACTTCATGCATGGCTACAGATGAGCAGCCTGAGTGAGGACAAGCGCGGGTTATGCGTATGGACAATAGGGTATGGAGGCCTTTCAAAAGACTCTTTCTTAAGCCTATTGAAGAAGCATCGGATCGATCTGCTGGTGGATGTCCGCAGGTTTCCGAATTCCAGGCTTGAATATTTCCGCCGAGAAAGCCTGGAGAAATGGCTTCCCAAAGAAGGTGTTGAATACTTGTGGCTTGGAGAGGAGCTTGGAGGCTACCGTCGAGGAGGCTATGAGAAACACATGGAGACTAAGGTTTTCAAAGAAGGAGTTAGGAGGCTTCTGGAACTGGCGAGGCATGGAAGGACATGCATAATGTGTCTGGAAACGGATCCAAAATATTGTCATAGAAGGTTTATAGCATCATGTTTGAGAAAAAACGGAGTCAGAATACTCCATATAACAAGGGGTTAATAAAGCAGCCGGAGACTAACCCCTGAATTTAGGATTAAATATTTCGAATAAGTAGAAACAGGCTTGCCTCCAAATTCTCCTGATCATAGCTCTATCGTTAGCCCGTCGTAAGCAACTTCAACATTTTTGGGCTTTAACCTCTCGACCAGTTCTTCATGCAGCAAGCCGCCGTTATGTGAAAAATGCGTGGCGACGAACACTGTTTCACCATTTGCAATCCCCCTCTTCACCATCTCATCCTTAACTCTTAATACACTGTCGATGCCCATGTGGTACTTGACTTGAGGCAGGGGGCCATGTGTGCAGTCCAGTATCACTAGATCCAGCTTAAAATTCTCAAGACACCTCCATGTCTCCTCCGGAAACCGTCCTGAATCATGCCCATGTAGAACAGTTGTTTTCCAATCCGATACTACGTATATTAAGCATTGCTCCGTTTCCGAATGGTCTGCGAGCAACGGGGTAACTAAGTATCTGCCAGCTTTGAACTCTTTAAACGGTTTAACAATATGAGCCTCCACCACACTCTTCAACCTCCCGTTCGTTGAAGAGTCTAATTCGCGAATCCTACTATAGACAGCAGTATTCCCGTAGGCGTGAAGAACCTCCTCGTTCAAAAGCTTCGCGAAGGGCTTTGCCCTCATGCAGCACCCTTCAAAATAGAAATGGTCCTGATGAGTATGGGTGGCGAGAAGATTCTTAATATCAGCTAGCTCAATCTCATGCTTAAGGGCATGGTGATACGTGTCCGGCGGGAAGTCAATCTTCAAATCATTGTTTACCAGTGTTGAAGACTTTGTCCTCACGTTTCTACCGCCAGCATTTCTTGCCCTCCTGCAATTCGCGCACTGGCAAAACACCGCTGGCCACCCCTCGGCCGCGCCTGTCCCCAGAAACATGACCCTCATATTTTGACCCCGAAGCTTCAAGTAGGTTTATATAGGCTTACCGTTAACGAGCTCGGCCGTTAGCCAGCATTAAGAATAGTTAGGCGCATGGTTTTGTAAACGTATTTCACCACGAGGATTTAAATGAGGTTTTGCCTTCTCATGTGAGAGAACCCTTAACTCGTAAGTCCATGCATCATAGTAAAGGTTTCCTCCTTTCCACTCAACCTCTCCACGCTGATTATCCACAGTATCCGACCTGAAGTGAGCCTTGGGAGGAATAAAGTTTGAAGAGATATCCATGTTAGCCACAAGCCTGTAGTGGTCGATATTCCCGAAGTAGAACCTGCGGTATTTCTCGATGTTTCTAAAATGGCCGCCAAAAGACGGGTCTGCGTAAAGCCACCCGTATGGTTCTACGTAGAACTGGGCCCAATCATGCGGACTCGGCTTAACCGGATTCAGATACCATCCTGATTGCCACCTTGCAGGAACCCCGCTTATCCTGCAGAGGGTTATGAATAGCAGGGCTTGAACCCCGCAGTCTCCTCTAAGGTTTCTCGCAGCATAATCGCTGATGCATTCTATCGTCGAGTATTCCGGTACTAGGGCGTAACTAACGTTTTCAGTTATCCACTCGTATATGTGCCAAGCCTTAAGATACGGGTTTGACTCCCCGGAGACAAGCTCGTCTGCAAGCCTTCTCAGATACGGGGTGAAAACTATGTGGGGTAGAGTCTCAGAAGTGTATCTTCTGTAGGATTCGTCCTCAAAGTACGGACCTATCTTCTCGGGCTTTATCTCAACATAGGCTGCGTTAACCGCATACTCGTATTCAACACGGAATTCAAGCTCCTCGCCCTTAATGGACTTTTTCTCGAAATATATTGTTCTTTGTGGAGTATCCTCTGGAGCTATAAAATAATTCTCTGGAATTGTAGACACGAGTCTAACAACCGGTTGCAACAGGCTCCTTTGAGGAAAGGGCATCCAGACTCTCACAGTTTCACCATCCGGAACAACGTCAGGCTTAACTCTCAACACCGTCAACACCCTGTTCCATACCGGGTCAAAATATCTGGCTTCAGACCTTCTTCCTCTGAGAATCACGGTGTCTAAGTGTTCGAACAGCATGCTCCGAATCCCATTATTATCTTCCCTCGCTTTCAGCCTACTTTTAATCTCAACCCTTTCCCTAAGAAGATTAGGCAGGAAGTTTCTAAATATTCTTATCTCCCCCTCTATCCTAATACAGTCTATGATTCTCCTTCTAACCCATTCGTCAAACTCGTCCCTAGTCAAACCCTGAACCCTCTCCTTAAGTAAGGCGAAAGCCTCTTCTTCAGAAAGCGAATAATCCCACCTGATCCTCCGAATTCTTTCCAATTCCCACTCTAATCTGGATTTCAGGAAGCTTGGAAGCCGCCTCCCCTCACGCAGGATCTGGTTTATCGCGGTAACTGCTTCTTCGAAAAGCCCGTCCTCCTCAAGGCGTCGAATCCTGTCCGGCAGACCAGTCGTCAAGAATTCGCTTCCAAGAACGTCTGTTTTTCGCAATACTGCTAATCTTGAAGCACAGAGGAATATTTAGGCATTAAGGCAGACACAGCTAAACCCTTACGTATTGCTTGGGTTAACACAATAATGGTGAAGCCCATGTGTATGGAGAAGCCGTCGCCCTTCCCCTGCCCAGAGGAGAAGATACCCAGCTATATAGCCTACCGTGTTAACGAGCAGATCCGGATTGACGGACTGTTAGACGAGGCTTGCTGGCGAATAGCACCCCGCTCCCCCCGCTTCGTAGATCTTGTTAGCGGCCGGCCGACCCTCTACGACACGTATGCAGCAGTACTATGGGACGATGATAACCTGTATGTAGGCTTCTGGGTGGAGGAGCCTCTTGTAGTCGCCACCCTGACCGAGCGCGACTCTCCGATTTACGAGGATAATGACGTGGAGCTTTTCATCGCTGGCAGAGACGCCTACTACGAGTTTGAGATAAACGCGCTTGGAACCATCTATGAGGTTCTCTTCATATGGGAAGATGCTTACGAGAAATCCGGCTACAGTAGTCTTCCAGAGCTTAGAAGAGACGTTCCCGGTGTAAGACTGTTTCCAGGAGTAGGATTTAGAAACCATCCTCGTGGCCGGCGAATAGGATTCTGGAACTGGGATTTTCCTGGATTAAGAGCAGCGGTCCACGTTGACGGAACTCTCAATAATAACCAGGATAGGGATAGGGGTTGGACGGTTGAGCTAGCCTTGCCCTGGAAGGGGATGAAGGTGCTCGCCATGTCTGACAACCGGCCGCTGCCTCCTAAGGATGGAGAAACCTGGCGTATGAACTTCTTCCGCTTCAACCAGTATAAGGAGGCTCCTCCAGCACAAGACTCTGGAGGCTGGGCCTGGAGCCCGCATTACGTGTGGGATTCGCATGTTCCAGAATGCTATCCCTACATACGCTTCTCGTCCAAAACAGTGAATGAGGCGAGCGAAGGCTAGAAGTATTGCCGTAGGACTTAAGGTCCAGCAGAATGCTTAAACACGAGAAAAAATGGAAGTAAAAATTTTAATTCTCGCCTGACGATTTAATGGGACCAGGGACGCGTATGTTTGGCAGGCAAGAATTCACACGATTGCTATGCGTAGCCGTTGTTATAATTGTTTTTGCAGCCATGACTGTCTTCATGCTTAAAACAGTCTTAGCTCCTGGACCCTACCGGTTAGAACCTGCTTCGCAAACGCTTTTGACGAGCAGGTTATTCTGTCCAAAATGCCTCGGTTCAAATGGTTTAGAGCTTATGGATTATAATGCTGTGAGATGTAAAAACTGCGGTTTTATCTTCAGCATGGGGGGCTTCTGGGGAGAGTAATGTTAATGAAAAACTTTGCTCTTAGTTTGAAAACAACCAAGTTAAGAAGAACAGTAAACCAGTCTATAAAACGGGGACAAGACTATACATGCGCTAAGACGAGTGAAACAAATAAAGCCTCATCCTATTTCCTGCTGCTAATACTTCTGGCCTCCTTAGCAACTGTTACCCCATGCGTCTCCAGTGAAACAGGCTTTTACGCTAACGAAGACTTCTCAGGATTCTACGACTACGATAAGTCCATTCCTCTAAATGCTACTGAGGAATTAATCAGGGACGAGGGTGTTTGCAAAATATACAGGGTCTACTTCAACTCTGTGAACGGTGAAAGGGTTCCAAGCCTGATTTCAATACCTTCCGGCTCGGGCAGATTCCCATGCATCGTTTTTCTCCACGGCTACGGCGGTTCGAAAGAAGATATGCTATCGTTTGCCGGGCTGATCGCAGCCGAGGGCTATGCCGTCATCGCGATAGACGCTGAGTTCCATGGTGAAAGGAGGGAGGAGGGGAAAGCACTGTACTCCCCGAATCTTGAGGAGTCTAGGAACGCCATAATCCAAACCATAGTTGACCTTAGGAGGGCGGTAGACTATATTGAAACTAGGGAAGAGATTGATGGGAAGAGGATTGGATACGTGGGTGGCAGCATGGGGGGAATCCTTGGAGCCATATTCATAGGCGTAGAGCCAAGGATTAAGGCTGCTGCGCTCCTAGTCGCAGGGGGAAACATGAGCCTTATGATAATGAAGAGTCAGCACCCCGCAATACCGCCGATCAGGAAATACTTGGAGGAGCAGGGCATGACGTATGAGGAGCTTCAGAAAGCCTTAAACCCTGTCGACCCTCTTAACTTCATAGGGAATTTCTCGCCNAGGCCCGTGGTCTTCCATCTCGGTAAATACGACCAGATCGTTCCGGCTGAAGCAGGCGANCAGCTTTACAAGANGGCTGGAGAACCCAAGCAAGTATACTGGTATGATTCTGGGCACAACCTTCCTCTAGAGCTGGTTGNGTCAAGGATCCTAGACTTCATGGATCGAGAGTTGAAAGGAAGGGTTTTNACATCTCATGAAGCAAGATTCTGGATGACCAGGTATGGCGTGCCGATAATGGCAGCCGGGCTTGCCGCCACAGTTCTAGCCTACGTCATAATTAGCTCAAAACGCTCCAAGCAGTCCAAAATTGCATCCACATCTTGTTCAGATTTTAAAAATGGTTATAAGTGGTTTAAACCATTTTCTTCACATGGAGGAGCACGGAATTTAAGGCAGAGGATAGTTGAAGAAGGAGGTTTTCAGAGGATTTTGAAACTAGATCATCATACTGGAATTGGAGGATAGACAACCATGACGGCTTCGAGGTTGGGAGAAGCGTTTTAAGAATGTGGATGAGGCCGACGGAGGCCCTGCAATATTCGAACGCTGAGATAGCTGACGACCTTTTCGACGACCCTCCATGGATGTTCAAGACTTTCGAGACTAAAGCTAGACTCGTAGGGAAACACTACGGTAGCGCTGGCTGGGGCTTCTGGAACCACACCATGGTTATAGACTGCTCCCTACACATCTGGTTTAATATATCTGAAGACTAGGTGCCCCTATTCCTTCTCAGGTTTCTTCGCGCAAGTCGGGAACCGTTTCCAGCCAGTGATGCTTCTCGAGAAAAACAGCAGGTTTGTTTTAGCCTCAATACTTTCAAAGGTTTCAAGCAGCATAATCGGGGTGGAAATAATTTCCCCTAAGCCCAGTATGCAGGAGCTTAAGCTTGACGAGTGGCACGAGTATAGGGTTGAATGGGTTAAACAGGGGGTAAACTTTTACGTGGACAGCAGGGAGGTGGCGAAAACCCCGTTTCCATTTAAAGAGGAAAGGGCTAGTGCAGACGTCTGGATTGACAATGCTGTCTACGAGATTAGGAAAGGCGACCCGGCAGGGGTCTACAGGCATGCGACGCAGGAGAACAGGAAGAAAGCCTTCTTAGAGTTAGACTATATCAAAGTCCATTGAGACGATTATTAAGCCGCTGTTCCCGAGAAGTTAAACAACAAGCTCCCCCCTCTCCAAGAGGTGTTCTATGCATTCCCGGTAAATATCTTCCGTAGTGTAGCGCGGCCGGTAGCCGAGCAGCTGTTGGGCCTTCTCTATGCTGACGCAGGGAGAATGAATAACGTGATCCCTAGTAATGGCAAACGCCTCCTCACCAAGGACATCCGACATTTTCTGCAGCGGGATAAATCTGAGGTTCGGCTTCCTCCCGAAAAGAGACGCTACAAACTCGCAGCAGTATGAGAGGGTTACAGCGTAAGGCGCTGCAACGCTGAACGATTCTCCCAAGGCTGCTTTACGGTTTAGGATCGCCAGTTCAAAAATCTGTGCCACATCATCAGCATGAACATGATGAAGAGTTGCCAGTCCATTATCAGGCAGGTATACAACGTCTCCGCGAGCCAGGCTTCTGTACACATCAACACCGTTCCTAGTTCCCTGAGGATCTATGGGAAGCCATTTCCTACCGCAAATGTGGCCCGGATGAATCACTGTTGCTGGAAAACCCTCCCTATCGTATTTCTTAAGGAGGTTGGCTTCAATCCTTGCCTTATTTATACCGTACTCTGTGATAGGCCTTCTGGGATAATTCTCCCTGTAGGGTACTCGAGTGCTAGGCCCATATGCCCATATGGTACCACAATGGATAAAATGGCTTACACGACCCTCAAGGTTCTCAACCATAATCCTGTTCTGCTCAG
>JGI24721J44947_10012970_pt1 | contig 10202 bp, 3 predicted proteins | sample YelNatPaOPGAMG01_FD_44947 | JGI IMG/M metagenome (IMG submission 44947) | reverse complement strand
CCTTCTTTATGTGCATTTTCAACTTTCTCTTTCATATCTCCTATATTTAAATTTTCTACTTCAGGAAATGGGAATTCTTCAATATCCTTCAATGATTTTGCATTTCTTAAAGGACTTATATAACCTGTAAAATGATAGTATTTTGCAGGGATTTCAAGGACACCGAGAGAATTTATAAAACTGCCTTCCGGAATTTCAATATCTTTATAATACCTTGAAAAATCCACTTCTCTTTTATTTTCTTCCGGCTGAACACTAACTGGATTAAAAAAACCAAAAAATTCAGATATCTCTTCTTTTCTTATTTTATATTTTTCACATATTCTCTTCTGTAAATCAGGAGTAAAACTTGCTGTATAAAGAAAATTACTGTGTGGTTTATGTTTTACTGTCATTTTAAATATTTCAAGTTGGCTCATTTTTTATCCTTTTAAATTTTCAAGTAAATATTTAGTGAACTGCGTTTAATTTATCCCCTCAAATTTCACTTGTCAATTTTTATGTCCAACCTAATTTTTAACTTATATTATATCACAACCTTATTATCCCAAGAAATTTGTTTAGAGACGTGAAAATTCTTGATACACAATGGATTTACCTTGACCAGGAAATAAAAAACAACCTAACTATGGAGCCATTTTAAATTTTTTTAACCGGGTTTAACAAGGATTTACCCTTTTTCTGTGTTCTTTATAATTTCTTCCACATAGGCAACTTTGGCTGCAAAGAATAATGAAATATTGAAATGATTAAAAACCAAGAGATTGCTTTACTTACAAACTTCCTATTCCATTTACTCATTTAAATATCTCCTTATTCTTCTATTTTTTTTATATCATCCCATCCTTCAAAAATCAAATTATCTCCAAATATGCCTCTTACAACAAAATGAATATCAAGAGGTAGTTCTGTTATATCATTCCTTCTGAAGTTTATTATCATTTCCTTTTGACCAGGTGAATAATTATATTTTATTCCAGGTGCTCCATCGCAGAAAGTATTTCTTATAGTAGATGCATCATAACCTTCTGGAAATTTAATAAATGCAGTAAACTCACCAATGTTTTTGTTAAATGATTCTGGCTCTATTCTTATTGTTGCTAAAAGTTTTATCATAAATGTAATTTGTTTTTCTGCCTGGTGTCCTAAATTATCACAAGCAACTACTTTTAAATTATGCAAACCAACTACTCCTGTTATTGTATTCTGACCAGTTATTTCATTTCCATCAAGATAAACTTTATACCAGGCCACTCCTGAATAAGTATCAAATACTTCTATCTGTAATGGAATTGTTTCATTATTGAAGTATTCTTTTNCATCAATAGGTGAGGCAATATTTATAACTGGTGGTGTATTATCAACACATATATTTAAAGTTTTGGTCTCTTCCATATTTCCAACTACATCAGCACTTCTATAAGAAATAGTATGAGTCCCTTCTCCAAGTATAGTAAATGCACCTGTATATTTTATCCAGTTTGTATTATCTATTTTGTATTCTGAATAATCAACTCCTAATCCTATTCCATCTCCTACTTCAATAAGGTCATCTATTGCAGTTAATGTAAATTCTGTAGTAGAAGTAATAAAAATAGTTTCGGCAATATATTTAGGTAAGGAGATATTTATAGTTGTTCTTGGTGGTTGAATATCTACTATTTTTACATGACCTATTGCTAAAGGATATGTTTTACCTCCAAATGTTGTATTTAAAATTAGTATATAATCTTTAACAGAAAGACCTAAAATAGAAATTCCACTTACTACTGAAGTTTTTGTTTCTCCTTTTATGAGATAAGATATCGTTTCTTGATAACTTCTTACTATTTGTTTTGTTTCAGGGTCAATTATAAGTTTTTCTAATACGATATTGGTTAAATCAACATTCCCATTATTAGTTATTGTTGTTTGGATATCAAATGTTTTCTGTTTTACTATTTCAGGTATTGCTTTTATTGTTCCTGAAATCCCTTTTCCTGTATCAAGTGTAGAATTTATTTGGAATTGAGATATATCTGTATCTATAATTTCACCTTTTGAATTAATAAGTTTTTGTGTCACTCTATATTGGCCAGGGATATTATCTTTTGTATTCCAGTAAAAGTTTAATGAGATATCCTGTCCTGGAAGAAGTGATAAAATTTCCCTTTCTCCTGTCCAAACTATTTCATTTACTGGATTTGTTATTTCTTCATGAATTATTAAATTTGTATAGGTATAATTCGTTGCATTACTTTTTACTTTTGAAATTATTGTTACATCTTCATTCGGATTATAAGAAATTTTATCTGTTGCAACTTTGGATGTAACACCTACTTGAATTTCTGGTGCAAGAATTTTAAATAAACAATAATCTTCTGCTTTTATTTCATTCCCTACTTTTAAAATTCCATGAACTTTATAATCTCCTGCAACTATTTTCCCTGTATTCCATTTAAGTGTGTATTGTTTAATTTGTCCAAGAATAAAATCAGNTACAGAAATTGGAGAAAAACTATAAACTATATTGCCTTCACTGTCTTCTATAAATACTTCTGCTTTTATATCTTCAGTCCCTCTTACCAGTTGCTCAATAATTANATCNACTTTTATATTNACATCTTCTTCTGCATTATATTCTGTCTTGTCTATTGTTACATCAATTGTTCCTGAAAAATCTGTATTCACAGGTAAGTCCTTATTTGCAATGTTATTATCTTTTCTTGTTTCTTCAATTAAATTCAATGGGTCAATAACAACATATATGCTATGGATACCATCTGATGTGAAAATATGAGAAATTGAAACTATATTTGAAGAACCAGCAGAAATTTTATCTATTATCTGGTCTTCTCCTATTTGTCTCCCTTCTTGTTTAGGGTCACCATCATAAAATCTTACTATTACATTTGAAGCATCCTTTGTCCCTTTATTTTTAATTTTTCCAATTATAGATAGAGGAACTCCCTTAAATGGATTAGGTTCTGAAAATGTAATATCATCTGTTTTAATTTCAAGGTCAATAAATGGTTTTACTGGAATCGCTCTCTCAAGGCAAAGAAGTGCCCAGGATGTAGTTAAAATATCTGTTCTTCCTGTCCAGAAACCACCTTCTTCTGGATTTGTCCATCTTCCATCAGGTTGTTGCACAGATACAAGATAAGAAGAAACATCCTTATACCAATTATGTGTACCTATAAATTCAATAGTTGTTGGTATTTCCATTGCTCTTTCTAAACAATAAAGATAATAGTAATGCCAGGTTAAATCACTCACTCCCCATGCTGCACCAAATCCAGGATTACTTGTTACTGAATAATGGCTGTTTAACCAGGCAAGTCCTCTCTGAATTCTACTATCTTCAATAGGTACTCCGAGAATTCTTAAATCCATTATTCCTGCTGCTGTCATACTACCATAAGAAGGCCCCCACCACAAGCCATATCCCCAACCACCATCTCCATTTTGATAACTACTAACATAATTCAATAACCCTTCTTTTACATTTTGTGGAATTTCTATACCCCATTGTTTTGCAGCATAAAGAGCAAGAACTCCATACTGGGTATTTGACATATCTCCATACATAAATGGACCATCTAACCAGTACTGATTTATTAATATATTTGTTAGATTTTGAACTGTATTGAAGTATTTTTCTTTATCTCCTGTGGCCTGAAATGCAAGAATTTTGAGTGCTATTTCATATGTTTCCCATCCTGAAGGAGAAATTGGTTCTATATATGCAAGTGCTTTCTGTATTACTGGGTCTGTTCTTGGTACTCCTCCTTGAAGCATAGCCATTATACTAAGACATGTCTCTCCTAATGGCCAGTTTGCCATATATATCGAACCATCTGGTCTTTGCTGACTTTTAAGCCATTCTATCCCTTTATCTATTGCTTTCTGAACTTCTTCAGGAATAGTTGGAGGTAATGGAGGCCCTTCTACTACATGGATAGTTATTGAAGAACGATTGTTACTTTTGTCTGTTTCTGCTATTTCATTTTCAGGGTCAAGAATAATTGTTAAGATGTGGTCTCCTATCTCTGCACACCATCCAATAGGAACTATTTCTGTCTCTCCTGGTTCTATAGAGTTAATTATCAGGTCACCTGAAACTTTTATCCCGCCTTGCACTGGTAATCCCCAATATAATCTTACTCTTACATCTCTTGCTACTCCAGAACCTATATTTTTAATAGGTACTTTTAATTTAACTGACTGACCTGATTGTGGTTCTGTTGGCTCATAAGTGATACCAGTACTATTTATTGTTACATCAGGNAATGGCGCTTCACCNACACTAATCTGAGAATATGCAATATTGTTTGTTTCATTCTCCTCTGCTACTGTATTGTATGGGTCAACCCAAACATAGATTCTATGAAGCCCAGAAGATAAAGAAAAAGAAATTTCAACTGATGCAGTAGAACCTTTTGGAATTGAAGAAATATACCAGTCCTTATTTAATTGCATTCCTCCTTGTTTTGGGTCTCCATCATAAAATTTAACAACTACATCTTTTGCATCAATAGAAGAAATGTTATGAATTATTGCTTTCGCTGTTATTGTATCTCCTGCTTTTGGATTTGTAATAGAAAAAGTTATGTCTTCTGAAGATATTGATAAATCTGTTTTTGGGCCTGAAGATACTGAAAGAAGTTTTTCAGATTTGTTATTTGCTTCATTTGTTTCTGTTATTGTATTNCTTGGGTCTACTACTANAACTATATTATGNAGNCCTTCATCCAATCCTAATTTCAGGTTTAATAGAGCATAGGAATCTCCGGGAATACTCGGAACAATAAATGATTGACCTAAAGGTTTTCCTCCTGATGCAGGCTCTCCATCGTAGAATTGAACTACTACTCCCCTTGCATCAGCACTACCAAAATTTCTCACAATTGCAGTTATTGTAAACTCTTCTCCTGCTTTTGGTTGTGTATTGGAAAAACTTATATCATTAGAAGAAATAGATAAATCAGGTAAAACCTCATTAGTTTCAACATAAGTATTGAATGCAATATTATTTGTCTCGTCTTGTTCTATAACTGTATTGTATGGGTCAACAACTATATATATTTGGTGAGTGCCGTATGCAAGGGTACAGACTAAACTTGCTATTGCTTTTGATTGACCATAAATATTGGATATAAGAATGTCATTGTTTATCTGTTTCCCTCCATTATTCGGGTCTCCATCGTAAAACTGCACTACTACATTCTTCGCAACTTGTTGACCGATATTATGGATGATAGCATTTATTACTACTTGATTATTTACTTTGGTAAACGAAATATCACTTGAACTTATTGTTAAATCAGGTAGTACTACAGGTTGATGTAATGAATCATATATAGCACGCAAAGCCAGAGATGTCTCATAAGCATTATTGTTCCAACTGCCATTGTCTAATTGTGTATTTTTTATATATTCTATTGTTTTTTGTAATTGTTCTGGTGCATAAGTTGTCCGAATTAAAGCAGAATAAGAAAGAGATGTCTCAAATATAGAAGAACCAAAAGAGCCATCTGAGTTTTGTTTATTTAATAACCAATTTGCGCCTTTATTTATTGCTTTTGAAAGTTCTGAATATGCTATACCTAATCTAGACTGATATTCTTGAAGAACAGAAAGAACTAAAGAAGTAAGATAAATATTTCCCTCTCCTTCATCCTCAAATCCCCAACTACCATCTAAGTTCTGTTGTGAAAGAATAAAATTAACCCCATTGCCTATAACCACAGAGTCAGAGTAATTACAAGAGAAAAGAGCAAGTAAAACCAAAGAGGTATCTAATACATCTCCACTAAATCCTTCAGCAACACCCCAACCACCATCAGAGTTTTGATATGAAACCAACTGAACAACTAATTCAGTAACATCAATCCCTGAATTGGCAAATACTTCTATTTTGCGAGATAACTCATCTGTATTAACCGAAGTTTTACCACTAATCCAGTTAATCGCTGCTGAATAAATAACATCAATGAGACCTAAATAATGCAAAGTATTGGTAACTTCACAGGTGTCAGTGAAATCAGTGGGAGGAGTACTCCAACTCCCATCAGGATTTTGAGTACTTTTTAACCATTGTACTCCATTTGTAATTGATATCTCTTGAGAAAATAATGAAATACTCATTAAAAAATAGAAAAAATACAAAGTCAATAATAATAAGGATATCTTTTTATTTTTCATTTTTAGTTCCATATTTAAATTTCATATAAAGTTTTCTCTGATAATAAGCAAAGTATTGACCTAAAAAGATATTAACTACTACAATATACCAGAACAAATTTTCTGGCCATATTTCCTTTTTAGTATGAAAACTCAGATAAGAGGAATATAGAAATATTCCAAACCCGATTGTCATTAAAACAGTAGCCAAAATTAATTTTTTACCTATATTATTTTCTTTAAATTTGTAATATTGATAAGCAGTGATAATTCCGGATGTGATAAATGTAAAAATTATAGAAAAATATAAAATATTTTTTGGGTCCACGGGTAACTTTTGAGAAATCCCGGGTTCTATTTCTTGCATTTTTTCTGCTACTTCTGGTTTTTCTATACCAGCAATTTTCAAAACTTTTTCGTCAATGATGGCATTCTTGGCTCTTTTACAAATTTCAGCGATAACCTTATTAAAGATTCCATAAAAATCTCTGTTGGAGATATAATTAAAGGATGATTTAGTAGAGAAACTTTTGCCGGGTTTTTCCCAGATACCTTCTATAATAACTACTGGACCTCCCCCTCCCCAAAATTGTTCCATTAGATAAATTTCTTTGATATTATCCCAAGATATTTTACCTAATTCTATTCTTTTTGTTTTGGTAACACGAAATCTTNTTAAATAGGTATTATTAATACCTATTCCTTCTTTTGCATATCCTAANTAGAAAATAGAAACTANCCCAAANATTATAAACTGCAACATAGCCAAAAAGGGGACAAAAAGGTCAGTATATGATTTTTTAAAAATTCCAACCCAAATTGCAGCTATACCAGATATAATTCCTATGAAAATAAACCCACCACCTAACACATATGCTTCTCTATTGTTCTTTTTCTTTCCTAAATATTCCTTTTCTCCATTTTTCATTTTTTCAAGGGGAAAGAGGTGCTATTATAGAAAAAAGACAAGCATATAAAGTTCCTGAAAATAATCCATAAAGTGGACATACAGTGGTAACAAAAATAAAAACTGCTCCTCTAAGACAAGCACTCGCAATTACTAAAAGACTTTTTGATATTTTATCAAGTTCAGATATATTACTTGTCCAAGTGTTAATAAAGGAGATAGCAGAACCTGTGATAATTAAAAGTAAACTTAATATTGGAGCAACTACCTCAATTTCAAACATGCCTAAATTCAACATTTTACCTAAAGAAACTACACAGGTATATACTGTTTTCCACAATGAATAGTATGTCCATCCTTCAGGAAAAACGCTTGAACTTCCACCTGCCATCCCTCCGCTGATTAAGTAAGCACCTGCACCAGTAGTGCCATCAAGAATTATATAACCAGCACCATACCATTGATTTATGCTAATTTCTTGTTTGGGAACAATTACTGTTTTTCCTGCATTTACTCCATTTTGAATATCTGTTTTAACTTGTTCAGAAAGTTGAAGGTTTGGGAGTATTTGAGAAACATTTGTAGCATCTATTTTGTAAATAGGTATACCTGTATTACTAGATTCCCTCAATATTTTTGTAGCAGAAACAGCCGGGATTCCAAAGAATTCAAATATTCTATGTTCAAGATCAGAACCTATTATTCCAATAAGTTCCATAAAAAATCTCGTTTTATTCTCATCCCCATCTTTTGCCAAAGCAAAAGATACATCTCTTACTATATCAATTTCTATTCCTCCAAAAGAAATAGAATATGGGACCCCATAAAGATATTCAGGAGAAAGATTTATATCTGTAAATCCTATAGATGGAAATCTTATAGAGGTAATGTCACTTATTAAACCTGTGATTTGAGAAAAAGTATCAAGAAAGGAAAAATAGTTGAGAGTAATATTGTAAGAAAGTTCTCCTCCTGTATCATAAATGCTTAATGAAACTGTATCGTCATGTTGAGTATCAACATAATTTTTAAGATTCTGAATTTTTTCTTGTCGTTTCTTTAAAAATTCACCAGAAATACCTGTTAAATCTATACAAATTGTTGAATAAGCACCTGTTATAATTTGTTTTTCACTTATATCGGTTTGTCCTGTTGGAGAAAGAAATTCTATTTTAAAAATCTGTGTATTACCTAAACTGGTTGGTAATCCAGAAATTACTTCTTCTGACTCTATAACAAAAACTGGTTTTACTTTAACAAGATATGCAGGAACATTAAATATATCTCCATAACTTTCTATTACTTGAGCATCTTCAGAACTTGCCGAGGGATAATACAAACCAATTTTTCTCCCAGATAGCTCAGGAAGTCTTATTTGATAAGTAAAACTAACCTGAGAAGAAACTGAATAATCTAACAAAGTAAAAATAACTTTATGTCTCAATCCATCGGGAATTTCTGAAAATTTAATAAGTTCTCCTTTGAGTGTATAAGGGAGAGAAGCAGGAAGAATATTTAAGTTTTGCGAAATTATTCCTTTATATCCAGTGATGTCTTTTACATTACTTTGAGATAAATTTTGGTCAATGTAATTAGCTAAATTTTGCTCCCACTGTTGTAACTGATCCATAACAATTTGAGAATTAACCCTTGTCACATAACTTTCTGATTCATTCACAGTAGAATTATCTTTAACTTGCTTAAAAAATTCATCAGGATTTATTTCTGCTATAGTAGCAATGTTTATTCCCTCTTTATAGTTGTATTGTTTGAAACTTGGATCAAGTGGTATCCAGGTCTCTCCAGATCCTTTTACTGCTCCTCTATATGGCACATATTTAACAAATGCTTCTACCCAACAGTGTTCTATTCTGATTTTACTTATTTTCCCACTACTGATTACTGCTGTTGTAGGTATCCCACAACTTTGAAGAATTAAAGGAGCAAGATAATCTTTTTTTACTCCTCCTACCCAGTTCATCGCCTTTTCAATTGGGATCTCAACTACCCCATATACATATCTTGCAGGAATATTGCTTACTCTTAAAAGAGAAATTAAAAGTGATGCCTGGTCAAAATCATTCCCTTTTAATGTCCATAAGGTCATCTGAGAACCTTGAAGTGAACCATAATAAGGAACAAACTCTACATTATTTCTTACCCATTCATAAATCTTTACTGGATTATATTCAAGGCTCGCAGCAAGGTCTTTTATCTCCTGAGTAAATTGAACATCAGGTGTTTCTGATAGATTTGGGTCTGTTGTTGCAGGAATAGAATTAGAAAGAGAAGCAAGAAGAATTGGTTTTTGAGAACTTTTTGTTGCTAATTCTGGATACTTCTTTTTAAACTCTTTTACACTTGTTATTGGCTCTCTTGGTTTTAGTTGTTCTCTTCTATGTGGTAGTTTATTAGGGTCAACTGGTATGTGTTTTGGTTTTGGTAGGTTGTTTTTTAGGAATTCTTTTGTCTTTTTTATTTTTTCTGTTTTTTCTTCTCCTTTTGTCTTTTCTATTTCATCAAGATTATTCAGTAGTGTAGTCAGNTTTTCTTCAAATTTCTCTACAAACTCATCATGTCTTTTTATTATTTCATCAGGGAGATTCTTGGATATTAAATTTGCTCTTGTTTGGTTGAATTCTTCCCTTAACTGGTTTGCTAAATTATTGAGGGTTATTTTATTTTCTTTTATTTTGTTCAGGTTTGTAGTTATCTCCTTCCCTTCTTCTATCGCTTCCAGTAATTTCTCTGTATCTCTCAGTATACTTTGGAATTGTCTTGCTGTAGTTTCTTTTTTGTGATTTTGCCCTTTGCTATCTTGTATTACTTCAGCCCAAACATCAACCCTCAAAGATAAAGAAGTAAATGCAATAAGAAGAACAAAACTGATTGGCCTAAATATTTTTTTCATCTTATTCCTTGTAAATATTTAGTAAACTGCATTTTTATTTAATTTACCTCATCTCACTTGTCAATTTTTATCTCGAAACCAATTTTTTAACTTATATTATACCACAACCTTATTATCCACAGAAATTTGTCCAGAGAAGTGAAAATTCTTGATATACAATAGATTTACCTTGAAGGAGAAATAAAAAACAACCTAACTATGAAGCCACCTTAAATTTTT
>JGI24721J44947_10012954_pt1 | contig 10213 bp, 9 predicted proteins | sample YelNatPaOPGAMG01_FD_44947 | JGI IMG/M metagenome (IMG submission 44947) | reverse complement strand
ATAATTTCAAGCAAACCTTTTGTAAGTGGATTATCCCTTTCTAGCAGAAAATCGTTAACGACTTTCAAGTTATCTTCACTTATCTTCAACTTCTCCAAGATTTTCTTCAAATGTAAATCCTCCAAGGTGACTTGTATTCAGATTTTTAGAAATTTAAACATTTTTAACATTTCATGTAGCCTTTCAGGAGTTACACGTCCAAAGTTTATATGACAATGCGCACGCGTAGAATGTGAAGCTGTGTTTTAGCCAAATGTATGTTGCGTTTAGGTCATTAATCTGGTTTTGAAGACTTGTGATTTCAGAGTCTAACGAGGATATAGTGTTTTCCTTTTCGCTTATTATTGAGGTATAGTTTGCAACTGCTCCGACCAAACCGACTGCTAAAATTATGCATACTATGCCCCATAGCGATGGCTGTATTCTACCTACAACCTTCTTCTCATTTATACATGACCCTCAACCATCATTGAAAACATGCAAATGAAAAATTTTGCCAACGAAGCTTTTGTGTGCGCCAATAAAGATGGGGCAAGGAAACATTAACTGTCTTTAAAGCTTTAACATTTTAGGTATAATTTTTATTCTTGGTTATTGTTTGTGTGCCAGTCCAAGCTGGCTAAAAACAAGAAAAACATAGAACTTTCGCGCGTAAAATGTGGATGTTAATCGAGGTCTCAGCGAACATTAATAAAAGTGTGTATACGTGTTTTTGTTATCTTACTATCTCTTCTACTTTACGGTACCAAGGTTTAGATGTTCCGGCCTTTGCTCTTTTCAGCCAATTTTTTGTCTTAGGCGTTTCCTCAATTATTTTCAGTAGCCTATTAATTCTTTCTATGAGTAGACTCTGCTCTTCACTGGTCAGCTTGTTCTCCGATGTGAGTCTGTATGTAAACTGCTTTATGGTTTCAAGATTATGTACGGCGTCATAGTAAAATCCCCAGTCTTCAGCCAGTTTATTTGCAATGTAGTTGGCACTAATAACAGAATTACCGTTAGTTTCAGATAGTTTATGACCCAAAAATAATACTAACAAGTCAATAATGTCTTTCTTATTAATATCATGGATTTGTAGTTTCTCTAACGCAAGATCTGTGGGTGATATCGTTGGAAAATCTATTTCTAGTCTATCTTTAAAGGTTATATCGTGACTAAATTCAAGTTTGTCGAAGAATATATCGGCAGAAAAAATTTTTTCAGGATGGTGATATATCAGTCTTTTGTTGCCAAATAACGTGTTTATATAGGGGTTTGGTATATAATTAAGTGTTTTTTCAAAAAAGTTTTTAACATCTTTTATCTGACGCTTATAGGCTATTAAATCCACGTCTGTGAAAGTGCAAGCTTCATCAAGTCTCCCAAGTGTTTTGTGTAAATATCTGCACCTTGGTGAGTGGTCGCTATGAATGTATATTGCTAGCCCACCTAACACCCGAAGAACTATGCCATTCTCGTTGGCCTTTTTTATTACATTGTAAACTTCGTTAATAAGCTTCTCTTCAGGTACTCTTATGCCTCTAATCAACATTTCGCCTCTTTTGCATCTCATTTGTCATACAAATTTAGTGTATCTAAAATTTTATTAATTACTTAAAGATAAAAACCTTTTAGTTAAATCGTACCCGAAGTAGGTGAGAAACATTGAAAATAGTAGACTTAACAGCAGTTATTAAAGCTGACTCGTTAGTTTTTCCTGGATATGTTAGACCAGCCATTCTGAAATGGACTGATTTGGAGAAGCATGGATATTATTCGAACCTATTGTATATGGTTGAGCATACACTTACCCATGTGGACTCTCCAGCGCATTTCCTGAAGAATGCTAACACAATAGATAAAGTTCCCCTCAATCATTTTGTGGGTAGGGCTGCCGCCATTGACTTGAGAAGCAAAAAGGAAGATGGATTTATAACAAAAGCTGACCTGCAGGAGTACATTAAGAAGGACGAAAATGATATTGTACTTTTGTATACTGGGTGGGAGGAGTATATGGGGCGTGAAGAATATTTTGCAAATTATCCAGGTCTTTCTAAGGATGGCGCAGAGTTTTTAAGGGATGTGAATGTTAAAGCTGTAGGAATAGATGGTCCAGACATTGATAATTATAAGTCAAAAGGTTTTCCAGCCCATAAAATACTCTTAGGTGCAGGCATTGTAATTTACGAGGGTTTAATCAATCTAGGTGAGATCTCTGGAAAAAAGTTTAACTTTGTCGGATTGCCCCTTAAAATTCACATGGGTAGTGCTTCACCTGTTAGGGCGGTCGCTATCATAGAGTAATCTTATATTTTCAAATGATAGAAAATTTGGTTTACAAAGAAAATAATTAGCCGGATACCAGAAGGTGAAATTTAATTTTTCCTTTCTCAAGTTTAACAAGCGCGCCATTCAATATTCCTCGTTGATATTCGCTACCCGGATTTATGCATAGTGTTCTACCTATTTTGCAACTTCCTCTTGCCTCATGAATATGCCCGTGTAATCCCAGTAAGGGTTGACTTTTTTCTATGACAGCTTTCAAGGCGGTCGAGCCGACTGATACCATTTCAACTTCCCCGCCAGATGCCACTATTGGTCTTAAATCCTTGTCTAACTTAGGCGCTTGGTCTAATGGACACCCGTATGGTGGTATATGTATGTTAAAAACAGTATTTTTAACATTTTTCAGCTTCGCTACTAGTGCACCGATTTTCTCTTCAAGCATGCTTTCCGGAAGATCTCCTGGTAGTTTCCATGGTGTTATGTTTGAGTACCCTAATGATATCATTTCATGATCCTGATCGAGGTTTAACACTTTTTCGTTAGGATAGATTACGAAACCGCTTTTCTCGAGAACTTGAGCAATTTGTGGTAAATCGTCGTTTCCTGTATTAATGATAACCTTAACATTTGCGGACTTGAGTTTATCTTCCGCTATCTTGAGCCATCTTTGTACGCTGTGTGTAGCTAACTCTAGAAATTTCTGGTCGCATTTTTCTTTGTTATGTAGGAGGTCATCCCACTCCTCTTTTGTAGTAATATACTCATAGCTACCAACTTTTCTAATTTGAAAAATCATGTTCTCTAACTGTTCTCGTGTAGTTGCACTATGTTCTTCTCCAAGAAAATACGACGTGTACTTATTGTTTTCCTTAAATATCGGCGTTATAGTTTTTCCTAGAATGTCGCCACCCATTATTAATGCGTCAACTCTGTAAACTAATGCGGCATTCACAAACTTTATGAAACAAGTTTCACTTCCATGTATATCAGTGGTGTAGAAAAAGAAAACCATTGCTTCCCCTCTTTAAAGAGGAGGCAATGTTTTACGAAGTAACTCCATTGGTATGCCACGCCTTTTCTGATAAAGATACGCTAGCCACCAGTATATAAATGCCCCTATAAATACAAAAAGCATACTTACCACATATATAGGTTCTATTGGGAACCCTGTAAACGATGGCAAGATTGTGGAGTACGAAACCCATAGTGAAAGCGGTATCCCGATTGCACTTATGATGGATATCAACGGAATACCACCAGCCTTTATCTTCACAATCCCAGGAGAAGCTTCAAATATATCCTTTCTTACAAATGGAAATACTGCACCACAGAGTTCAACCACAGCTACTGCTATCCACCACCCGAAGTTTGCGTATGATATGTACGCAAGGACTTTGGTATAGATATTCAAATATGCTGATATTATTCCCACTACTCCACCAATAAGTATAGCGTTTCTTGGCACTCCTCTAGAAGTTACTCCGGTAACCCATGAAGGAAATATTCTATCGAAAGCCCAAGCAAACAGCATTCTGATAGGAGTATAAAAATAGGTTATTGCAAAACCTATCATTGTTAATGCGACGGCGCTTGGTATTAAAACCGCCGTTATAAGGTCGGGGTGCAGAAACACAGCAAGATGCGCCGGTGATGGTATGGCTGGCAATGTATAGGCGGGGTCCCCGTTTACAGACAGCCATGACGCTGCTACAAGAAATTCGTGTGAGTACGCATAGTACATAGAAGAATACAACAAAAATATTATGAATGAAAATATGACAGCACTTCCGAAGATGGCTAATGCTTGAGATTTTTCAGGTTTGCCACTCACCTCACTTGCATAATAACTACTGTTTGCGTAGCCGATATAACTCATCATGGTGTAAACCAGTCCAATCGCCGTTCCCTCCGTTGAGAAAGCGATGGCATGCCCCATTTTTTGTTGAACAAGATTAACAACATCTGACGCATTTACATTCCAAATTGTCTGCAAGTTAGTTGCAAATGTACCATATCCATACATGAAATTCAAGGCGATAAACCAGATGTAGGCAAACGCACAGTACGCGAATATTGCCAGCGCAACTTTTATAGGCGCTTTAGGGGAATATAGCATTATTGCAGTAACCAATATAACAATTATGACGCTGAAAATGAACGCCAAATTCATATTAGTAGACAAAGACTGTGCAAGTGAAAAGTATCCCTTATCTCCTGTTACTATGCCTAAATTGGCAAGCAATATAGGAGTAACCTCGCTCATCACAACGGCGGGAAACCATCCAATCCAAGACATCATTATTACAAAGAAAACAAAGTTCGTTGCGAAACCAAGAGATGGATGCAGTATTCTACCCACATAAATGTAATCCCCTCCTGTTCTGGGCATGGCTGTCGAAAGCATCCAATAAGTATAAGCAAATATCGCATTTAGAGGAAGGGTGGTTAACGTTGTAACCACTAAATTTGCATCCGGATATGCAGCGGAAGCCCAGTATATCCAGAAAATATTAATCACTATGCCCATTCCAACCAAATTGAAAATTAGTGCCTCTTTGCTTGACACCGCCCTGATAAGTCCAGATGCCTGCCTTACGTAAACTTCTTCTGACTTGGTCATTCTATTTGGACTCTCCGCCCTTATGGGTATCTAAGGCAACATTTAAAAAACTTTCGATTTATGATTTGTGACATAATTTTTTAAAGTTTATATTGATATAAAATTTATACTTAAACAACTAAGGTGACGATAAGCATGTTTAAACCTGAAGGAATCTTCCCTGCGCTTGTTACGCCTTTCACTGATGATGGAAAAGCTGTTGATGAGGGGAGACTGCGATTTCTAGTGAAAAACTGCATAGAGCTTGGCGTCCATGGTGTGGTTCCATGCGGCACAACAGGCGAATTCGTAAACATGACAATTGAGGAACGAAAACAAGTCATAAAAGCCGTTGTAGACGAGGTTAATGGGCGTGTTCCGGTTATTGCTGGAACTGGAGCAAGCGGAACCGACCAATCTTTGGAGATGACGAAGTATGCGAAGGATGTTGGCGCTGACGCTGTCTTAATTGTTACCCCGTTTTATCTTAAACCAGCTGACCGTGGAATTTATGAGCATTACGACACGATTGCAAGTAAGGTTGACATGCCCATAATTCTCTATAACATTCCGCAGTGTACTGGTTTGCAATTGCCTTGGCAGATGGTTGAGGATTTGGCGCAGATACCAAACATTGTAGGTTTAAAAGACAGCAGCGGACAACTAAGCTTCATTTTAGCAGTTCTTGAGAAAGTCAGAGATAAAATTAATGTTTTATGTGGGCATGACGAAGTTGTTGTTGCAGCGTTAGCCGCGGGATGCAGTGGCGCTATACTTGCAAGTGCCAATGTAATGCCTGACATTTGGGTGCAAGTTTACAACCACATTAAAAATGGTGAATTGCAAAAAGCAAGAGAACTCCAATACAAGGTGCAGAAAATCGCGCGCATAATTGCTGGAAGCGGCGCGGTAGGCGCAAAAGAAGCCCTAAACATNATGAAAATAAAGGTTGGACCAGTTCGAAAACCGCTTAGCGTTGGGGGTGAATTAACCTATGAAGCAAGAGAGGAACTGCGATTGGACCTTGAGAAGATAGGGAAAATAAAGCCTAAAATGGTAACATTTGAAATTGCTGAAAAGCCCATAGAAGAACGTTTTATGGCGGTAAACATAACTCCGGAAATAATTAAAAACTTCAAGCTGCGCGTTGGCGAAGCTTTAGCTGGAAGCGGCGCGGAAGTGGCACACATAGACCTCATCATGGGAAGAAGCGACGGGCCTGTCGGCGAAGCCTTCGCAAAGGCGAAAGCAACGCCGACGCCTGGACATGAGCCTCTCCTAGCCATTTTGGAGCCAAATTTAACTGTTAAGCCTGTAACCCTCATCGTTCCAACGGTTACGATTACAAGCATGCGTCAAGCAAGCATGGTTTATGGTCCAGCCCAAACGGCCGTAGCAAAAGCGGTGATTGACAGTGTCGCTGATGGAACAATTCCAAGGGAGGCTGTTGAAGATTTAATTATTATTGCAAATGTGTTTGTGCATCCAACAGCGGTTGACAGACAGCGCGTTTACATAAACAACTATAAGGCTATGCGCCACGCGATACGTAAGACGATGGAGGGCAGACCCAGCGTTGACGAGCTAATAGAGAATAAAGAACGCTCGAAACATCCATTCAAATACACGCCATAGTGAGCGAAATTGGTAAACCGTCAAATAAGCGAAGGAGACTATGTACTGCTTTACCTCACTCAGCGGAAAACTTATCTGGTTAAAGTAGAAACTGGCAAAGCATTNCACACGCATAAAGGTTTTATAAAATTCGATGACTTAATTGGGAAAGGGTACGGCTCAACGGTTTTAAGTAACACTGGCGTTGAATTTGTAGTCTTGAAGCCGCTTCTACGCGATTTTATTATTAAGTCGGCTAGGCAGACGCAGATTATGTACCCAAAGGATATAGCCCTAATAATAATGTTCAGTGGAATAGGTTCTGGAAGCCGTGTGGTTGANGCTGGAACTGGAACTGGAGCATTGACAACAGCCCTAGCCCACTATGTTAAGCCTAACGGTAGAGTTTACAGCTACGAGATTAGAGAGGAATTCCTAAAAACAGCCGAGAAGAACATTCGAAGGGCTGGTCTAGCTGACTTTGTGGAACTCAAGNATAAGGATATTACGGCAGGCATAGATGAAAACGACATTGACGTCGTAGTGCTTGATTTGGCGACGCCCTGGCTTGTAATCCACCACGCCTACAACGCTTTGAAGCCGTGTGGAGCAATCGTTTCCTTCAGTCCAACAATAGACCAAGCTGTAAAGACTGTTGAGGCTTTGCGGGAAAATGCCTTCGTGGATGTGGAAACTGTTGAGTGTTTGATGCGTGGAATGCAGGTTGAAAGAGGAAAGACGCGTCCCCAAACTTTGATGACCGGACATACGGGTTATGTGACATTTGCACGAAAAATAATCAAATAGAATTTGGGGAGTTAATCACTATTACTTTTGTTCTAAGAGTTCCTTGGCAGTATGGGCAGCTTTTGCGTCCTTTCTTGAATGGCAGTGTTTTTCCACAGCGAATGCAATGCTGCACGCACGCAACAAGCTTCTCGTCTGGCGGTTCTATTTTGTCGCTGTGTTGTTGTAGCAACTTCCGTTTCTGCATCATGGTTGCCTTACTCTTCTTTTTCCCTTTTTATTTTCCCACTAAGCACGTCTATCAACATTGCAATTTTGTAAACAGCATAAGCCGAGAGAATCGTTACAGCCATCTCGGCGAAGTCTCCAATCATTTTAACAAATTCACTTAAGGTCACGGTAATTTCTCTCCCTTACGCTTTGATAGTCAGTTCTTTGATTTCGCTTAGGTCTACCAGCGAATTTANTTTGACTTTGCCTTCTGAGATTGTATATAGAAAGTTACCAATGTACATTGCGCGTGTGATGTGGTATGTGCTGTTCATAACATTGCCATCTTCAATGTGTGTTATTGCTCCTCGCAGCACAATTTTTTCTTCAATCGCTAGAGATACTGTGAACACATATGCTCCTTGCCAAACTGGTTCACCGCACACGTATGGTGGAACGCCATTTAGATATGCGCTTTCATTCACGTCTGCAACGAACACTGGTATAACTAGAAGGTTCTTTTCCCTGTCAAACAAGAATGCCTTATGGTCTCTTAAAACAGGCGAGTCGGTTCCCCTTTCACCTATGACATACTTTGCAATTTCCTTCGGGTTACAGACATCACTGACGTCGAAAAGCGATATTTTAACTCCTTGATACCATGAAAAGTCGCCCTTCTCAGCTGGTATGGTCTCTTTGCCAACGCCTATTACGTGATTTTCATCGTAGGAGTGAAGATAATCCGAATAACCGCTGACCTTTAATNCACCAAGAACTTTCGGATTATACGGGTCAGTCAGGTCGATTACAAAGAACGGGTCAACTTTTCTGAAAGTTACGAGGTAGCAGATACTTCCCATAAACCGCGCTGAGTGAATCTGCTCTTTGGGGGCAATGTTTTCCAAGCTGCCGACTATTTCCAAATTCATGTTTAAAACGTAAAGACTATTCCGTCCAACATGTGCTGTCGCAATTCTAAAGTATCCATTGTACTCATCCATAGAGAACTGGTTAAGGAAAACTCCTGGAACTTGCCCATCAGCAGTGTAGACTATTTCGCTCTCTTGTATGTGGATTCGATGCAAATATGTTTTGTCGTATGCTGTTATCGCTAGGTAAATGTTATCTAGTGAAACGTACATGCTTGCTGTTGCACCCAAAAGTATTGGTCCATACGTCGGCTCTTGCCCATCATCTTGCACGTTCACGGCAACTACCGTTGTAAAGAAATATGCACAATCAAGTATATTCGAGTAATAAATTTCAGTTGCCGATATTTCTCTCCATTCACCGTCAAAACAGATTTTTGGAAGCTCAACATCACTGTTAGCCATGCCAGCGCTTCGCATAACAATCACATAGGCGTAGTTGCCTATCATCCTAGAATTAAAGTATTGCCCCTCAACAATAACCTCTCTTTTTAGCGTCGGAGACTCTCTGGACGAGACATCATACACTTGGATGAAGGTTTTCACGTCACTCCAAGAGCCCACCTCGTAGAAGATCACAAGTCTATTGTTGTTTATGAAAAGTTGCTTCAATATGCCGTTCACAGTTATCCTAGATAGAACTGCAAGATCTTCAGGTGGGTAAGCCTTAACGATGACTACGCTTTGCCCTGAAATTATGTATAGATATTCGCCATCCGTCTTAGCAACGTCTGCTTCGTCCACCCCTTCAACTTGAATGTTGGTCTTTGAATAGCCAAAGCCCTCCATGCTTGTAAGCTTAGCACCCTCTAAAATGCGAAGGGTATAATCATAAGGGTAAAGATGAGGATGGTGTATTTCTGATTTCTGCAGGAACTCCTTAAGCTCATCGTAAGATTTGAACCTGTTAAGTACAGCCGCGCTGTATTCAATATTGCTGCAGAGCATTAGAAACATGCTTAAACCTATAAGCGCCGCTAAAATGACCACTTTTCCCTTTACCATTCAAATTCACCTAAACAATACTAGCGTTACTCGTTGATTTAATGCTACGTTTCAGAACACATTTGTACCAAAATTAGTACACATGCCTAAACCATACAGAATCGTTCCAAGGTCGCCTGCGTTTGACGAGTAAGTAAACAGTCAAAGCAACAACGAAGCATGCTACAAGAATTTCAAGGTCAAGGCTTGAATATGAGGATGCATCAGAACCATACGTTGTCTTCTCGATTTCAGGTAGTTGCTCTGGGGCAGATTTGAGATATAATGCTGCTGAGCGTTGCTCGTCCTTAAATATTGCAAAGGCCATTAAAGGACCGAGCACTAGGATTATCCCGAAAACTGCTGCAGTTATACAGTATAGGACAATCTTCTTCATTTTATCTGTCTCCATAAAGTAAAGGTGCAGATACTCTTTTAATTCTACGCTTTAGAACAGGATGGGCGAAATCTCCCACAACCCCCTCTTTTTTCTATTTTCATAGGCAAAAACGTGGCTGTGGACGTGGACGGCTGCCTCACGGTTGAAGGCCGCCTGATCCATTACTGTGAAAGCGTAGCGAAAATCACACACCTTCAATACTTATCCTTGAAAACAGCCAGGGACGGCATATTATACGCGGCGGGGTTCCGCATGATAAGACGGCTGGGATAGTGAACCGTATTTTACTTCAAAAACTTCTTAAATTGAGCCATGTATAAAACACATTAGGGGTTATTATGGAAAAGCGAAAGCGTGTTTACGTCCCCAAACAGCTTTACGACAAACTCTGCGAACGCGCCAAAACAATGGGCGTCACCGTCAGCGAATACGCGGAAAAGCTGCTTGAAAGCCAAAGGTCCAGTG
>JGI24721J44947_10012950_pt1 | contig 10215 bp, 9 predicted proteins | sample YelNatPaOPGAMG01_FD_44947 | JGI IMG/M metagenome (IMG submission 44947) | reverse complement strand
TAGTATTAGATCCAACGGTATACATAGCATCAGAACCTTCGGTTGCTTGATATTTAGCTGATTCAAAATGAGAGGCTAACTGAAANGATCCTCCCGTCACATAGGTATAGTACAGACCGGTTGAGGAGGTGTTTTGGGGGTCTATGGGAAGAGATGANAGAGAGACCACTCCCGTGGTCTTGAAGTTAACGGGGATCCAGCCAGTACCATCGATATTTTGAAGAGTAGTTGTCGGACTACAGTGATATTGCCAGCCAGAGGGAAGGGAGGGAAGATTCCAGTTAGCGCAGGTGGTGGTTGAATCAGGGAGAGAGGTATAAACAATAGAAGAAGTTCCTATAAAGAGAGACTGATCTAAGGCAGTAATGGTGTTGAGAGCTTGGTTGAGAGCTGAGAGATCTTGTTGACGCTTACTATCACGGGCTTGGGCAAGAAGCTGAGCGGGATTGAGGGTGACCACCACTGCGGCTACTAAAATTGCCAATATACCAATCACAATAAGAAGTTCTATCAAGGTGAAGGATTTTTGGTCAGACATGGGACTAAATGCAAAAAATCAAGTATTAAAATAATGGATGCCCTGCGAGCCTGGGGAGTATTCTCTGTTTTTCGTTCCCCGTTGTTTGTTGTTGTTGGTTGTTGGTTATTGGTCTTTTTACATTTCTTTCATTATACCCCCTCAACACGTCACCGCAAGAAAAAAGAGGGCACAATGGCCACGGCGCCAACCGTCGCCCGGGTCATTATTTTTTCTTCATTTGCCGATTGCCCACCCCGTGATCGCGTAGCGATTTTACGGCGTTGAGTGTTGTTATTTTTGTTTTGATTGCTGACTTGTGTGGCTACCATTCCCATCATACCGAACGGTGCTATGCCATAGCATAGCGGTGCTGTTTTTCGTGATATCTGTTTTCTGTTTTTCCGCTTCCGTTGTCAGTTGCCAACCCCGTGATCGTAGAGCGATTTTACGGGGTTAGTTGTTAGTTGCGAGTTTGTTGATCGCTTGGTCTGCCAGGTTGCGAGTTGCCGATATTTTCTTTTTTGTGAGAAACACTCGGTAGCTCTACTATTTGGTAGCGTTGTACAATGCCTGAATCTGTTCAGGAGTCATTGCGTAGTTATAAATCGTCACATCGCGGATATTGCCGACAAACGGATCCCCTCCCGCGTTCCATTTGTTCCCCACAAAAAGATTGCCGCCGGAGTTTCCCGGAAAACTCCCTCCGTTGCAGGTATTTACCGGTACGCCGTTGACATACATATACATCTTTTTCCCGTCATACACGCCGTCAATCGCGTTCCATGTATTGAGCGTGAGCGCCGGACCATTACACACCGATCCGCCCATGTAAAATTGAACCGCGCTGGGCGTGTTGTTGATGCCATAAAAATTGGTCAGCCCGTTTCCGAAGTAAACAATCCCTTGATTGTTTCCATATGACGTAAGATATGCCCACGCATGGACAGTCAACCCATGAGTAACGTTGTATTGACCATTATGTCCGCCACCTACGTAATTTCCCGATGGCGTAAATTGCCCTACCGTCTGGCCATTATTGATTGCATAATTTTGCGTCGACGAACTGCTCCACGCGCCATTGCCGCCATATGCCGAATGATCGTATGCGATCGTTCCAGACCCTTCGTTAAGCGGCAAGAGCGCAATCAGCCCTTGGCTGCCATAGTCAACCGGCAGCAACGAAAGCGCCGACCCGACTTCGTAAAGATCCGGATAACTGCCACCATCGGTCGATGCCTGGTCATAGGACCCTCCCAGACCGTATTTTTGAGACTCAAGCGAGGCCGCTAATTCGTAGGAAGAGAGACGTGGAACGTACGTATAATATTCTCCCGATGAAGACGCGTTAATCGGATCAATGGGCAACGGCGACAACGATACAACTCCCGTTGCGGAAAAATTAACCGGGATCCATCCGGTGCCGTCGCTTTTTTGCAACGTCGAAGCCGAAACGCAGTGGTAGGTCCATCCCGATGGCAACGGCGGCAACCCCCACGATCCGCACGTCGAAGAGGCATCATCGGGAAGTGATGTGTAAACCGTGGAGACGTTTCCCAGAAAAACAGCCGGATCAAGCGCCGTAACGGCATTAACCGCCGACTCAATCGCTTTAAGATCTTGCATGCGCTTACTGTCACGTGCCTGCGCCAGCATCTGCATTGGATTGAGCACCGCCACGGTGCTGGCCGCGATAAAGCCAATCAACCCCATAACAATAAGCAGCTCAAGGAGCGTTAGCGAACTTTCGTCAGCCAGACCGCGTTGAATGCGCATAAGAGCAGAGACGTTGGTCATAGGCGGTGCGAACAGAGAGCCGCGGCTCTTTATATTTAATTATGAAAGAGAAACCGTTCCGGTGATAATATTTTTTTTCATCGCCTCTTCCATTGCGTCGTCTCCGAAATAGGCGGCAAAGATTTTATTCCACAGCGACTCCTGATGGTGGTACAGATATTTAATCATTTCCTGTTCTTTTACCAGCGACATGGCGTTATCGACGATATCAAAACTCACCAGCGCCTCACCCATATCGGATGGAAAATAATCCCCCACCCAATTGAGCCCTTCCCAGAACCCGACACTCCGGCACGCGCCACCCAACGCGTCCCCCATCTGTGTAAGCATATGCTCGGCTTTCTCCCAATGCAGCGCCTCGGGATTAATATGCGGCACAAAAAGCCGCCAGTCGTTTTCGTCCGATTTTGCCAAATACTGCTGNATCACCAACCAGTTGCCGCTCTGTGCAAGTTTTTCATCGTCCGGTTCGTCGCCGCGCAAAAGCGACGTGATGTTTTGATAAAACGTTTCTTTGTCCGCGCTAAACCTCCTAAACAAATCCGAATAAAATCCGATTTCATTGACGTAATGCAAGAGCAACGACAGTGTCCGCAACAATTCCCCCGGCAAATCAAGTGACACAGGGATAATAAAAACAAATCCCAGTTCTTTGAGGTGGCTGATGTTGTGATATTTTTTCTCAACAAACGACTGCGCCAATTTCTGCCATTTTTCTCCCAGCGCAATCACGCCCAGTGGGCGCTCTTCAAAATCGGCGATCGTCAACGATCGATAGTTTTCAAAGAAAATCGTATTAAGCCACTGCCCGCCCTCCACAAACCGCAGAGCGGCGGCAACCTCCAGCACATCCTCGCGCGCCAGCATATCTTCAACCGTCGCATATCCCAATGCGGCCATGATTTTTTGCGGCGGCGTTTTTTTGAGAAATGAGACAAAGACATCGTGCTTCAAAAACAATCCTCGCCGTTCCCCCACCGATTTTTTTACAAAGTCGGCAATCGTTTGACATCCTTTTTGTGTNGTAAAGTCNGGCTTTCCCAGCGCGGCACCGATGGCATCATCGTCGTGTTTTATCTTTTCAATAAGCGCGGCGAAAACATCGCTTGCTGATACGGTTGATGGCAATCCAAGAATCTTGAGCCGATCCGCGACGGCATTCTCGTTTTGAGCCCACAGCGCATCGNGTATGCCCTTCTTGCCNGTCAGCNCTTCCAGACGATGACAAGCATCTGACACAACACGCTGATCTGCGCGTAGAATGCGGGCAAACTTTTGACACGATTGTTCTTGCATACCGATAAATAGTTAGTTGCCGGGCAACGGTTCAATCCGCACCGGCAATTTTTTCCAGCGAGGACGAGCCAGCTCCCGCTTTGACGCGATACCTTCCGTGGCGCCATACCGCTCGACCACCATAGTGGCGTTGGCGCTGGCAACGCGGATAGCTTCAACAATCTGCCCTGGAGTAACACCGCCGATATTTTTCTTTGCAACGCCGTGGTCAATCAAGGTCGCGACAAACCCGCTCCCAAACGCATCTCCCGCGCCGGTGCGATCAACTAACGCGTTCTCTTTGAAAATGCCCGCGCGGTACGAATGCATGCCGTCCAAAACCGTCACCCCCTTCCTTCCGTTGGTAATAACCGCAATACCGTGCGGCATCAAGCGCGATAATTTTGCGTATACATCGTGCGGACGCGAAAACGGAACCCCCACCAACAAAGCCGCCTCTTCTTCGTTGAGCGCCAAAACCGAGAGGTGTTTGAGCGACGCAAGAATGTCGGCGCGATGGTGCGTCAAATGATACCCGCTCGGGTTAAACGCCACGGCGATATTGTTTTTTGCCGCAAAGGAAACTAACGCCGGATACATCTTTGATGAATCGCCCGCCAAAGATACATACCACCACGCGCTTTTGAGTTTTGAGAAGGGAACGTCGCGCGCGGTAAAATTATTCGATGCCCCATGATAGTTAAGAATCGTTCGCTCACCGCCCTTCACCAGCAAAACGGAATAGGATGTTGGCAAATGTTTATCAATCGACAAAAATTTTGTCTCTATTTTTTCCTTTTTGAGATGGCGCGCAATTCCCTCTCCGGACATATCGCCCCCTCGCCGTCCCACGCATGCCGTTTGAAGGCCGTGGCGCGCAAACGTTACACTCGCGTTTGCTGCATTGCCGCCGATAGTAAAGAAAACATTTTTGACGTCAAGCTTTTCCCCCAGAGGAAGCATAAACGCTTTTCCCGATGGCGTTTTTTTGTCGGCAATAGTTGGAAACGACGGCACTTCAAAAAATGCATCGCGCGTCACCGAACCGATAGTTACCACATCAAACATATGTTTATTTCCTTTTAATCACCCGGCGCGCGGCAGTGATGATGTCTTTGGGCATCAGATTGTAGTGTTCAAGAAGTTCTCGCGGGCTCCCCGACTGCCCAAACATATCCTGAATACCAACCATTTCCATAGGAACCGGATATTTCTGCGCCAGCACTTCGGCCACCGCACCACCAAGTCCCCCCATGATCGTATGCTCCTCAACCGTTACCACCGCGCCGATCTTTTTTGCCCATAACACAATCTCCTTTTCGTCCAGCGGTTTTATGGTCGCGCTGTTTAACACAACACTGCCGATTTTTTCCTTGTCCAGCTCGTAGGCGGCAAGCAACGCATGATATAACAACGGTCCGGCGCCGATAATCAAAACTTCGGGTTTGTTTTTCTTTGAAATCCACATGGCCTGCGCCTTGCCAAAGGTAAACGGCGTATCAACGGTCGTTAGAAGCGGCGTTGCTTCGCGTTGCAAACGAATGTAGATGGGTCCCCATATTTTTGCGGCCGCCACTGTGGCTTTCTGCGCCTCAACAGCGTCACACGGAAATACCACCTTCATATTCGGCATAGCGCGCATAGTGGCGATGTCTTCTATCGCCTGGTGCGTTGCGCCATCCGGGCCGGTAGACACGCCCGCATGATGACCGGCAATTTTGACGTTTGAATCGTTGTACGCGCACAGTGTGCGAATTTGTTCCCAGTTTCTTCCGGGTGAAAAAGTGGCGTATGAATTGATAAACGGATCTTCCCGGAAATTCCCAAACCCGCCGCAATGCCCGCCATATTCTGTTCGGCGACCCCCACTTCAATAAACCGCTCAGGATACACCTTGGCAAACCAGTGGCATCGCGTTGATTCTTCCAAATCACCGGACAGCACGACGACGTTTTGATCGTTCCCGGCTTCCAAAAGCCCTTTACCATAACCGTCGCGTGTCGGCGCCTCGTCGACGTGCCTGGAAAACATCTTCGGATTCAAATGTAACAATTCATTGAGCATGTTATTCGTGTTCACTCTTAATTTTTCCTCCCAAGGTACGCAACTCCTTTAACGCCGCGCGCGCCTGTTCTTTGGTGGGCGGCATGCCGTGCCACTCGTATTTGCGCTCCATAAAACTCACTCCTTTGCCTGGAATGGTGTGCGCGATAATCACGGTTGGCTTCTCATAAACGGCCTTTGCCTCCCACACCGCGCTGATAAATTCTTCAATGTTGTGCCCATCAACGTCAACCACGTTCCACCCGAACGAAAGATATTTTTCGCGCAACGGTTCTAGGGGCATCACGTTCTCAGTGAACCCATCAATTTGGATGTTGTTGCGATCGATCACCGCCGTCAGATTGCTCAAACGATTTTTCCCCGCAAACATAACCGCTTCCCAGATATTGCCCTCGTTATGCTCGCCGTCAGACATAAGCACGTAGATACGATGCTTTTCGTTATTGAGCCGCGCCGCAAGCGCCATACCGATCCCCTGTGACAATCCTTCGCCCAACGGTCCTGAGGTCGTTTCGATCCCCGGGAGGGCTTTGCGATGCGGGTGTCCCTGCAATCCCGATCCGTACCGCCGAAGCGTTTCCAGTTTTTTCAACGGAAAATACCCCGCGCGCGCCAGAGCAGCATATTGGATCGGACAAATGTGGCCGTTGGAAAGCACAAGCCGGTCGCGTTGCGGCCAGAGCGGCTCTTTTGGCTTCTGATTGAGAATATAGAAATAAAACGCGGCGAAAATATCGGCCATGCCCAGCGGACCNGCAGAATGTCCCGAACCCGCCTTTTCCAACATCATAATCACATCCTCACGGAGATGATTAGCGATGCCGTAGAGATCTTTAATTCGTTTATGAGAGAGGAACATGTTTCAAATTCAAAATGTAAAAATAAAAAATCAAAATGTTTCGCCAGCCCGCAGGGCATCCATTATTTTGCCCGCCTACCGCAGGTAGGCATTTTGATTTTTGCCTGTCTGCCCTACCTACCGGCAGGCAGGCCGCAGGTAGGCACTTTAAATTTCTCTTAATGCCCGATACGCTTTTGCGGGATCGACCGACGTCCAAATGTATGACGCCGACACCACTTCATCGGCTCCGGCTTTTTTGCAGACCAGAGCGGTTTTCCGGTTGATCCCACCGTCCACGGCTATTGTAGCACGGGGACGTTTTTTCTTCAAAATCCGCACCGTGGCCAACGCCTTTTTATCGAAACGTTGCCCCGATTTTCCGGGAACCACCGCCAAAACCAGAAAAGTTTTCACCCACAAAGGAATGCTGGCAATATTTTTCTGTGTCTCCCCCGCCCGAACAACCGCGCCGATGCGTATCCGGCGATTTGCCGCCGCCGCGCGCACCGCGTTCCAATCCTTCACTTCCCGCGCATGCACGTACACCGTCCGAAATGTACCATCATACCATTTGGCCGCGATTAATTTTTTCCACGGAAGCATTAGATGCCCGGCAAATACAAACCCACCGCCATATTTTCTGACGCCGGAGCGACACACCACCGCCGTGACCGGAGTCCACACGCCATCGGAAATATCCACATGCACCGTTGCGCGGGAGGGTAAAAAACTCCGCGCCATGCGAAGTTTTTTTATAAACCGCGTCCGTGTTGGTTCGTTAATAGCGACACTTGTCCACATACCGACAAGTATATCACAAACGCAAAACCCCGCCACATGCCGGGCGGGGTTTTAAAACAAGCCAAGAAAATATTTATTTTCCCACTAGCGAACCAACGACCCAAGAATTTGCTGCAAGACACCTTTCATCGATTCAAGGGTTGAAGCCATTAGCATGGACTCTTGACTGGAAGCATCGCTTGTGCCCCCTTGCGTACCGAAGCCACCATTAACCGACATTGGAGTAGATGACGTGGTCGTTGCAGGAAGAATCGTTATATTGTACTGATTCTGCATTGAGCCGCCGTATGTTGATGAAACGCGCAGTGTAAAGTTATAGCTTCCCGCCAGTGTCGGCGTGCCGGCAACCGTGGTTTGCGAATTTGTCCCCCCACTCAGCGAAAGTCCGGGAGGAAGCGATCCTTCGGTAATGCTCCACTGATATGTCCCTTCCGGTTCGTTGGCGGCCAGAAACGTCGTGCTGTACGGCTGGCCAACCATTCCCTGTTCTTGCCAGTTAGGAGGAGTCACCAAAACAACCGACACCGCCGTCCCCGAACCATTACTGGTCGCTGGAGACACATAGAGAATAAAATTCTTTATAGCGTACTCACTTCCCGAATCAACTCGCAACGCAAAGAAATATTCCTTGCCACTGTCCGATGACGTCGGCGTCCCGCTGATTGTTACCGTCGCACCGTTTCCACCACTCATAGAAAGCCCCGACCCGGCAGGGAAACTATTACCAAGCCGATTGGAAGCATCACCGCTAATAAAGGTCCACTGATATTGTCCGGATCCTCCCGTCACACTAATAGTGGCGCTGTACGGCGTTCCCACCAATGCCGTAGGAAGATAGGTTGAACCGTTGATAACCAAGGTGGTGCTAGCGCTTCCACCTTCAGGCGTTCCGCTTCCCGAACCCGAGCCGCTGCCCAAACCACTACCGGACCCAAAACCCGATCCGCCGCCACTCACTCCACTACCGCCGCCACTACCCGGTAGTTGACCGGGTGTTGATGTTGACAATACAACATCTTGCGCGACCAAGCCCCACAAATTTGTTCTGGAAATTCCGGTGTGTACCAGATTGCCGGTAACCATAACACGCTTCCCTTCAAGTCCTTTTAATTTTGCCAAAACACTATCGTTGGCGGCTTTGACTAGATATGTCGTTGGGTAGCTTTTGCCGATTTTATAAGCACCGCCGCGTTGATTGAATACAAAGCCATCAGCAAACAATACGTGTGTTCCCCACACGGGAGTCCCCGTTGCCGCCTGAAGCGTGCCAATATATCCTTTGCCCATTCTTACAGGAATGCAACGCTGAATCCCCGGCAGCATGAAATTTAACACATCGGCAGTCTGGGCGTCGACAACACCCGTCGCGGGCAAGCCATTTCTGCCCTGAAACGCTTTTACCGCTGCGGCAGTCAAGCTTCCATAAAATCCGGTATCCAAGCCCTGCCTCAAGTTTCCACTGCCGATTAAGGCCTTCTGCAGCAAAGAGACATCACTGCCAACACCGCCCTGTCTTAATACCGGGATAACTCCGCACTCATCAGTAACCGGAGTCCGATCATTCACGATACTGGCGTTTGCCGAAACAGAATACGCCCCCGACGGCGTATTGCCGGATGGTGCTGTGGTCATTCCACTCTGCATGGTCTGCAACGCCTCCAATTGCATCCGCAATTGATTGAGTTGTTGCACCGCCGCTTGATAATTCTGCGTTGTTCTCACATTCTGTACAACACCGGCGTTTTGTACCGTCGCNCCGATGGTCGGCGATGATTGAACCGCGCCAGCCGATCCATCATTCATCACCGGAGCCGCAGATAAACTTCCAGTCGCCGGTGCCGTTTGCCCGACTTGCGACTGCACCAAGGCTCGCTGCTGAACCTGAAGCGCATTGAGTTGCTGCATCAACACTTCAAGTTGTTGCTTCTTAATATTATAGCTATCTATCCCCCCTCCGNCACTGCCTGTCNACCCCTCATTATTACCCAAATTAATCATCCCGTACGCTCCCATAGGAACCAAAAGCAAGGCCCCCAGAGCAACCCCCACATAGACACGTATGCGCATATAAAAAATATATTACGATTAATACTATGCTCTANNNATAGTATNTCACGGCAAAATCTTTTGTCAAAAAAATTGTCAATATATCACGTATCGCTTTGGCGCATAACCCCGCTGTCGCGCCTTATCNAACCACCATCCCTTTATGAGATACGACGTATGACCCGCTAAAAAATAACACCCGCAAAAACCNCCCCAAACCCAAGACCCAAAAAACCCCGCCATATCATTCGTGGCGGGGTTTTAAAAACAATTTCTCCAGGCCTCCCCTATCGCCCAAATTGCTCAAGCATGCGCAGAAGAGTCTGCTTCATTGACTCAAGCGCCGATGCCATAAGCGACGTCGACTGACTATCCTCTGCCGCTATCGGCGTTGTCGTCGACGTAATAGTAAAGGCATTGCTATAAGCAGTCACATCGCCGGAAGATACCTTTATTTTATAGCCACTCCCCGAGAGCGTCCCGGGAATCGGCCACATAAGCGACGCCGAACCGTACGCAGATGATGGCGAATAAACATTGCCATTAATTACCGCCACCGCTCCACTAGGAGTAACATACGCCACAGAAACATACTGTGTCGGAAGATTCTGCGCCTGCCATAGAATCGGATACATCGATCCAGCGACCCATGATTCGCCACCCGCCGGAGCGAGTATGGTTATGGACGGTTGCGTCGATATAACATTGAGAAAGAACGGCCGCGCCGCAACGTTCGTACCGTCGCTTACTTGTACCGAGAAACCGTATGTACCAGCGACAGTCGGCGTACCGGACAAAGTACCGCTGTCACTAATTAACATACCTTGAGGCAAGGGACCAGAGCCACTCATTAAGCTCCACTGATAGTTCCCCG
>JGI24721J44947_10012943_pt1 | contig 10222 bp, 11 predicted proteins | sample YelNatPaOPGAMG01_FD_44947 | JGI IMG/M metagenome (IMG submission 44947) | reverse complement strand
GCGGCAGATCAGCTTGGAGTTGCCACAGAGGTGCTCATACACGGAAACCGATGTGTTGGCGGTGTAGGAAACTGTGCATTTCACGAACTTATAAGTGACTGTTACATCAAGAAAATCTATTACGACGAAGAAGGTAATGAAATCGTTGAGTATGAAGGTTGGCCGGACAGAAGCGGAAGTTGCTTCAGACTATGTCTTTTAACAGATGAACAGCGGCGCAAGGTACTGTCTCGACGTGGCAGATCAGAAGCTGAAATAGAGACAATCAATGACCGTATCAGAAAACACCCCAACGTTGCTTTTGCCATAAACGGCAAGGAACTCTGGGATTACATGGATATTGGTCTAGCCACGTTAAAGGTTCAGGGGCGGGAATATCCCGTATGGCTTATCGCTCGGATGATAAAGCTTTACCGAACCTTCATTGATGCTCATGCGCAAGGTATCCCTCATGACGCTCCACATCTCATCCCACTTCAGCAAGAACTAGATGAACTGGCTAAAGATAGAGACCGAGTGCGTATGGAAAAAACGAAAGAACTTCATCGGAATATCAAAGGACTAGATCTTTAACCTAAATCGGCAAGAAGTCTCCACCCTCCTATAAGGTGGAGCAGTTCACTCCTTAACACCTAAGCCCAAAAAAAATCACGCAGGGAAGTTATCCCTGCGTGTTGTTTTTTCTCCCATGGTAGGCACGGACGGTTTCGAACCGTCGGCCTCTACCGCGTCAAGGTAGCGCTCTCCCCCTGAGCTACGTGCCTACATTCTTAAGCTAAGCGGTTATCTAATACCTAAGTCAGAAGACATTGTCAAGTGTGTAAATAAGGGGTGTTCGAAAATGTTAGACGAAGCATTGAGGGGCTTTCTTATGGGATGCCTCGCATTCGTTCCATGACAAGTAAAAAAGACTGTCACTTCGAGCCCTCCTTTTTGTCACCCCGAGCGATAGAGGCTGTGTCGAAATTCGATGTGCGTTTATGTAGGGGAGGTATCCCCATGAGGTGACAGCTCTTTTTGTCATCCCGAGTGAAACGAGGGATCTCCTGGAAGGGATGCCTCGCTGACGCTCGGCATGACTACGCTGGCGATTTTTCGAACATCCCCAGTGTGTAAATCTTCGTTCTTGACTTCATAAAAATATGGCAGGATCTTATAGAAGAATTGACAAAGAGAATTTTTCGCCTGGTGTTACAGGAATCGTTCGTAACATCTTCAAAACCGATATGAAATTAAAGTTCATAGCAGATATTCATATCTCTCCTCTTACCGTTAAAGCATTGCAGGATAAGGGATATAACATTACAGACAAACTTCCTGCTAATGCTTCTGACAGAGAGATCATTATTATGTTAGCGTATAAAGAAAAAGCCGTAATTATCACCCAGGATTTAGATTTCTCTTTGAGTTTTTCCCTATCAACCAACCGTTTTTATCCAGTCACATATCGCGGTTGATCTCCTTCTTTGCCTACCACAAAAAGCATCCCCCCACACTGATTGCAAAACATGTTGACTACCAGGGGATATTCAAAATCGGCAATAACTTCCATGGATATGTCATCTAGAGGAACATAATGAGAAATGCCACACTGAAGGCACATGCATTCCATCCTCAGTCCCATGGCAACTCCTCATTGTTTTTAATAAATCTCAAGTGATTTTGTATTTTTTCCTCAACCGATCCATCTCTCGAGCTTCTTCTCTTCTTTTTATGGCTTCTCGCTTATCGTGAAGTTTTCTACCACGCACAAGAGCAAGCTCTACCTTTGCCTTACCTTTGCGGAAATAGACCTTTGTCGGCACTATGGAAAACCCTTTCTCCTGGGTCTTCCCTCCGAACTTGAGAATTTCCCTTCTATGGAGAAGAAGCTTTCTTGGACGTTCTGGATCGTGATTATTAAATCCTCCATGACTGTATGGACTTATGTGCATCCCGTAAAGGAACATTTCCCCTTTCTTAACCTTCGCATAGCTATCCTTGAGATTCGCTCTCCCCTCTCGTAAAGCCTTAACTTCCGTTCCGGTCAGAGCAATACCAGCCTCTATAGTTTCCACGATATCGAAATCATGGAAAGCCTTCCTGTTCTGGCAAACAATTTTTATACCTTCTTCCTGTCTGCTCCCCATTTCTAAAGCATCCTTTCGCAAAAACTGCTAAACCAAGAAACCACTGTGGAAGAAATGATACTCTTCGGGAAACTGTTCCTCAATAGTTTTCATCAGTAGATTACGAATATCCTCCGGCGTATCCTTTCGGAGGATCTCCCTCACAAAGGCCTCACAATGCTTTTTGTATGAACGACTAATTAGATTTTTCACTCTTGGAATAGACTGGGGATTCATGCTCAGTTTATCAAAACCAAGCCCCAGCAGAACAGGTACATAGAAAGACTCCCCTGCCATTTCACCACACACGCTCACGGGAATGCCGACCTTATGTGCTTCTCTCACCGTAACATGAAGCATCCTCAAAATACCCGGATGGAGAGCGTCAAAAAGGTGAGCCACATGCTCATTCTGTCTGTCTATAGCTATAGCATACTGAATCAGATCATTGGTTCCGACGCTGAAAAAGTCAACCTCCCTCGCCAGCAGATCGGCAATAGCAACAGCCGAGGGCACTTCAATCATAACCCCGATTGGCATTTCATCGTCAAATTGAACTCGAGCACGGCGAAGTTCGTCCTTCACTTCTCTAAGTATGGCTTTAACCGCTCTTACTTCACCAACTCCAGAAACAAGCGGAAACATCATCCTCACATTTTTCGTCGCAGCACCGGCTCTTAAAATGGCTCTCATCTGCATTTTGATAATTTCCGGATATTTCAGACAAAATCTTACGGATCTCAATCCCAAAGCAGGGTTAGGTTCGTAGATGTGAGGAAACCAAGCGCTGAGCTTATCAGAACCAACATCAAGAGTCCTTATAACCACTTCCCCTGGAGCCATCAATTCGGCAAGCTGACGATATTCCTGAAAAAGCTCTTCCTCTGTTGGTAACTCTTCTCGATTCATAAACCCAAATTCCGTCCTGAATAATCCTATCCCCTCTGCACCACTGTCTTTAGCCGCAACTATCTCCTCCAGAAGCTCTATGTTTGCTTCCACCACAACTCGAACTCCATCACGAGTTACAGCGGGAAGGGAAGACCTTCTAGCAATATCCCGAAGGTAAGTATCCAGCCTTAACTGAAGCTCAACGTAATGCTGAATTTCATCCTCAGACGGGTTCACCAGAACTTCTCCTGATGTCCCATCGACAATAAGCAAATCACCAGTTTGTATTTTCTTCGACGCTTGTCCAGTCGCCACAATAGCAGGAATATTAAGAGACCTAGCTATGATTGCTGTATGCGATGTCTTGCCTCCAATATCGAGCACAAAAGCCATAACTTTTTCCAGTGGAAGTTGAGCTGCATCGGATGGGGAAAGATCGTAAGTAACAAGGATAGAACGCTCTTTAATGGGCGAGAAAAGGTCGTCCTGGCTTCCGGAAATTTTTCTCATCAAGCGGTCAATAACCGCTCCAATATCGTAAATCCGATCGGCAATACTGGCATTTTCATTGCCATCGAATATCTTTCTGGCTTTTTCAAAGGTGAGAGACAGTGCCCACAGAGCGTTAAGCTGTTTTTCTCGAATTAGTTCCAAAGTGCTGTCATAAATAATCCTATCACGAAGCATTAAGCGGTAGGCATCAAGTAAGGAAGCGTATTCCTTAAGATCATTCCTGAGATTTTTCTTTATACCGGCGAGATCCTCATCAACAAGCCTGACAGCTTCCTCAAATTTTCTGCACTCTTCCTCAACGGCTTCATCACTCCACAAAGTATAATAGGGAATCGAAACCGGCCCCCTCCTGATTACAAAGGCTCTGCCAATAGCAATCCCCTGAGAAACTCCCACTCCTTTAACTTTGTAAGAACCATCCCCCATTGTATCTATGCTTCGCCAAACCTTTTTCTAAATAGAGTGCTAAGCGCCTCCACCGCTTCCTGAGCTTCAGGGCCTTCAGCCGCCACCCGCACTTTTGATCCATAGCCACAGGCAAGAGTAAGCACATCCAGAATATCCTTAGCGCTTGCCCTGCGTTCCCCCTTAACCAACCAAACATCTGCATTAAACCGTCTCACCATATCCACAATCTGTGCTGCTACCCGGGCATGAATACCCTGCTTGTTCATCACAAGAAACTCTTTTTCCACTTTATGATCGCCATCCTCCATGGGAATATCTACCCCCATCATGTGCAAATCTAAGCAAATCCCGAACAATTTCTAGCATGTTTTGACTTTGTTCTCAATCTTCACATGGTGAAATTAAACAACTTTTTTCACCAACTCGAAGTAATCGAAAACATAGGCTACTGCTGAAACGACCTTCTTTTCCATCTTTTCCAGATCCATCGAAGTCTCAAAGCATTGCTTACGACGGAAACCGAACTAGCTGCCATAGCTCCTGCCGCCCATGTTGGAGTAAGTGAAATTCCAAGAAAGGGATAAAACAAGCCGGCAGCTAATGGAATTCCCAAAACATTGTAGAAAAACGCCCAGAAAAGGTTTTGTCTGATTACTCTGAGAGTATACCGTGACAGGACGAAGGATAATACCACTCCTGAGAGTCTATCGCCCACCAGTGTAACATCTCCAGCTTCCACAGCTATATCAGTTCCAGCACCAATAGCGATCCCTACATCTGCGGAAGCAAGAGCTGGTGCATCGTTTATACCATCACCAACCATAGCAACCGGAGCACGACTCTCCCAGCGGATCCGTTCTATAATTCTGAGCTTATCATTCGGCAACACACCGGCTATAACTTCATCAATCCCGATCTGTTTCGCAATAAAATGAGCGGCTTCGGGTCTATCTCCCGTTAGCATGATCACTCTGACCCCCATGGACTTCAATCCCTTCACAGCTTCATGAGCATCAGGTTTAGGACGGTCAGAGCAAGCTATTAAACCTGCTACAAAATTACCCACGCCAACCCAGACAATTGTTTTCCCTTCCTGAGCAAGAGCATTTGCAACTGAATGCCATTCATCGGTATATATGCCTTCCTCTCGAATAAACGCTTCACTACCCACCAAAATTCTCTGCTCTTCAACCCATCCCAGCGATCCGTAGCCTGGTTTTACCGTTACATCCCTTGCTCTTACAAGCTCAACCCCCTGCTCTCTTGCTTTTGCAACAACCGCTGCCGCTAACGGGTGATTAGAAGCCTCGTCTACCGCCATCGCAAATTTAAGAAGCTCTCCTTTCGTTATTCCATCGGCGGGGATTAAATCCGTAACGACAGGTTTGCCTTCGGTAAGAGTCCCCGTCTTATCAAAAACGACCGTTCGCACCTTTCCCATCAATTCAAGCACATCTCCACCCTTAAAAAGGATGCCTTCTTCGGCTCCTATGCCCGTTCCAACCATTATTGCCGTTGGAGTTGCAAGGCCAAGAGCACACGGACATGCGATAACGAGAACGGAAGCGCACATCATAAGAGGTTTGGAAATATCAGGAGAAAAGTGCCACCAGATAAGGAAAGTCACCACAGCAATAGCTATCACAATCGGCACAAATACGGATGCTACTCGATCAGCAAAATGCTGAATAGCCGCCTTCCTGCCTTGTGCCTCTTCGACAAGCCTTACAATGCGATCGAGAAAGGTATATCCAACCGTAGCGGTTGCTCGACATATAAGCCTTCCATCAATATTAACAGTGCCGGCATAAACAGGATCTCCAACTTTTTTATGGCTCGGCACACTCTCGCCGGTCAACATAGACTCATCCACCGAAGAATTTCCATCCACCACCACACCATCCACAGGACATCTGTCTCCAGGCTTTATCATAAAGAGATCGCCGACGGAGATGCGGTCTGCAGGCACTTCTTGAGTTGAGCCATCTGGCAGTACAATGGTAGCCATATTCGGTTTGAGCTTAAGGAGCTTTCTAATGGCCTGAGACGCCCGTTCTCGAGTTCTTGCTTCGAGGAATCGACCTAGGAGAACGAGCGTAACGATCATGGCAGCGCCATCGTAATAGACACCGTGACCGGACAAACCATGTTGTAACTGGTGAGGGAAAAACGTCATGAAAGCTGAATAGATAAAGGCAGCAAGAGAACCAAGAGCAACGAGAGTATTCATATCAGAAGTGCCTTTACGAAGAGCCTTGACTGCTCCAATTAAAAAAGGACTACCTACCCAGAAAACAACAGGAAGAGCCAGGACAAACTGAAGCATTTCGGATGTTCGGCGATCGATAGGAAGTAGCATCACACCGTGGATAAAAAGAGTAAGCACACCACCTACAATGAGTTTTACAATAAGTCGCTTTTTTTCTTTTGACTGAAGTTCTTCAATGGCAGAACGAAGATGTTTATCTTCATCGACAATTCCCAACCACTGATAACCACTCTCCTCCACTGCTGCGCGAGCTCTATCTTCCCTAAACGATTCAGCTACCTCAAGCGTTGCCCTGCCGGTTGCAAGGTTAACGGAAGCGGAAAGAACACCTTCAACATCCGCAAGTGCTCGTTCCACTCTCCGCACACAGGCAGCACAACTCATACCACCAATCGCTACGCTAATTCTCATTTATCAGTATGGCTCCCTCTTGTGGTTAAACAACGTGGATCCGGGTTACGCGTATCAGGACATCAGGAGATTTTTACATTTTGTATTTGCCGAAATCCTCTGGGGACAATTCCTCTAGAAGTTCGGCGAGCTTATCGCGATCATCTGGATCTACAATTACTGGCTTAAATCCCTCAGTCTGACCTGATTTTTTCAGCACTTTGTCAGCTACGTAAATAGGTGACCTGGTGCGAAGCGCCAGTGCTATAGCGTCGCTCGGTCTTGCGTCAACAGCACTTTTTTTGTCGCCACTTCTTAGGTGAATCAGAGCGTAATAGGTATTTTCTCTCAGATCGCACACCTCAACTCGATCTACCACCACATTAAGATGCTCAAGCAAGTTTTTCATAAGATCGTGAGTCATCGGGCGCGGGAAACGCACCTGTTCAAGTTCCATTGCTATCGCCGTAGCTTCCATAATGCCGATCCAGATGGGAAGGATTCTGCTGCCACCTTTTTCCCTAAGCACCACAATGGGGGTATTGCTTGAGTATCCACGATAAGTTCTGAAACAGTCATTTCAATCATTGTGCTCATGTAAAGTCCTCCACCCTTAGGGTTGATGAACCTCTACTAACTCACCCTTCAATGAATGAGCATAACCTTCCACAATCCTCACGGCAACCTCTTTGCCAACTAATTCTTTCGATCCTTCAAAATTAACTATTCTGTTGTGAGGTGTCCTGCCGGTCAATTGCCCGCTTCCGAGTTTACTTTCTCCTTCGACAAGCACCACACGCACCATGCCTTCTTCTGCCTTATTCTTACGAAGGGTTATGGCTTTCTGGAGTTCCTGAAGCTCTACAAGCCATCTCGTTTTGGTTTCTTCATCTACCTTGGGCTTCATGGAAGAAGCTGAAGTAAAGGGACGATCAGAATACTTGAAGGAAAACAACCCATCAAATTCAACAATCTTTATAAGCTTGATAGTCTCCCGAAAATCTTCCTCCGTTTCGGTAGGAAATCCGACCATAACATCGGCTGTAAGGGCTATATCAGGACGATAACATCTCAGCGTTTCCACCTTTTTTAGATACTCAGCCTGAGTATAGCCCCGATTCATCAAAGCAAGAATCCTGTCAGATCCTGCCTGGAAAGGCAGATGAAGGTGTGGGCACAGGATGGGCACGTCTCTAAAACAGGCCATCAAGTCTTCGGTGAGATCCTTCGGATGAGATGTGGTAAACCGCAGACGAACAACATCGGTTTCCGAAGCGATACGTTCTATAAGCTCCGAAAATCGGACAGGAGGAGAAAGATTCTTCCCATAAGAATTTACATTCTGCCCGAGAAGAACAATTTCCCTAGCACCTCTTGCCGTAAGCAGTTTAATCTCTTCTATGATCTCATCTACCTGACGGCTTCTTTCTCGGCCTCTAACATAAGGCACGATGCAGTAAGAGCAGAAATTGTCACATCCTTGCATGATGGTTACATATTCGACAACACTCGCGGACCACTTGGAAGATGATGGATCCAGCCAGTGCATACCAAAAGATGGCTCTTCTTCCGGGAAAAAGCCACCTGTAAGGGCAGGCCTGCGCTCCTGCCCAGGCAGGTCTACGTGCCTGCCCACTGTGTAGGGGCGGGCCTGCGTGCCTGCCCGCTCAATAAGATCTGGAAGCTTAGAAACCCCGGACGTCCCCACAACAATATCCACGAAAGGAAATCGGTTAAGGATTTCTTCCTTGAGTTGCTGTGCAACACATCCACCAACGGCTATCACCATGTCGGGATTTCGGTTTTTGAATCGTTTCAACCTTCCAAGAAAGGAATAAAGCTTCTGCTCGGCCTTCGCTCTTACGGAACAGGTATTAACGAATATCACATCCGCTTCCTCGGGTTTGGATACGACATCATAGCCTCGCAGAAGAAGAGAACGCACAAGGCGTAGAGAATCATATTCGTTCATCTGACAGCCGAAGGTGTAAACAAATATTTTTCTGTTAGAAGCACCGGCACAGAAATTTTTCATGATGTTCCTTGCTCCTCACAATGTTCAACTGTAACGGGCTGAATTCTCAATTGTGTCTCTGCTTTGAGAATCTCATCGAACTCCTCTTCCCAGCCCGGTGCAATATGGATGCGAACAATACAGGCATCCCTATCAACCGTCGTCACAATAGCAAGACCTTCGTAAGCTTCAAGAGTGAAAGTCAAATAGCAAATATCTTCTGGATGAACACGGTAATATCGCTCTACCGATCTGTCCCACATTTTTTCTTCCACCTTTCAGTCTCTATGTTATCACAAAAAGCGTCATCGGTAAAAACAGCGAAACAAGGAGCAACAATAGCAACAATGAAGGGAAATAAAAAGAGCCTCTTAATAGCTTGTTTTATCGGCGNTGTGGCTTCTGTATTACTGTTCCCCGCTAAAATATTGTNTGCTACTGAAGTAACCGTTGAAGCTGAAGGAACAGCCAATATAGTTGATAACAATCAGGTTGCCGCTCGGGAAAAGGCTCTACAGGATTTTGAAAAACAAGCAATTACCAAGGCGGTGATTGATCTTATTGGAGAAGATCAGTTTAACCAGAACAAGGAAAAATTACAAAAGACCATCATTGGTCGAGCTGACCGCTATCTAAAGGCTTACAAAGTAATAGGCGAAGAACCCCGAGAAGGAACATATCGTGTAAAAGGTGAAGCGATTATAAGGCTCGACGCACTCAAGAAAGATCTTTCATCTTTAAAAATTAGCCTTCTTACATCAAAACCATCGAAGGATGCCAAGCCTCCAGAAGAACAACCATCACGGGAAGCTCAAAAAGCCCAATCAGATGCTTCCGAGGAACTCAAACAAACCCAAAAGCAAACACCAACGAAGTCTCTGCCCGTCATTCTCTGGAACTTCGATAGATCCTGCGATGAACAAATAGAAGGAAAAAACGCCGGTGACTTTTTCTCCGATGTCTTTATAGAAAAGCTGTCAGAAGCCGGATTTACCGTGGTAACGGCCGATCATAATCTTCCTCAGGAAGGAAGTAAGGTTGTTACACTGAAGGGAAATTTCTTCTGCTTCACAAATAAGCTCAGTATCCGCATGGAATTATCTCAAGGCGATAATAAACAACAGCTTGAAGATGATGTTCCTCTGGATGAAGAAACACCGATTATGGACGCTGTTATGACTCTTGCCGACATATCGGCAGACGATGTTTTTAATGCAATAACTCAACCAGGTGAAGTTTCAAAGAACCAACAGGAACCCCATTCTGTAGGGGCAGGCCTCAGTGCCTCCCCTTCTGAGGAACCAACATCACAGGAGGCCAGCAAATCCTCTCCATCCGCTAAGGAAGATACCAGGATGGAGTTGTGGCAGATTGTTATCAAAGATCCTAACGGAGCGTTGTATTGGGAAAAGATTCTTCGGAAACTGAAGGAATCCGGGGTAAACATAGAAGTGTCAAGAATTCTTATATCACCGGATACTTTTACCGTTGAGACCCCGGAAATCTCAGAAAAAGTTCCCGGTCTAATCGAAACAATACTCGAAAAAGAAGGAATCACATTGAAGGTGGAATCGGTTGATTCTCAGGCACGTCGAATTATCATACGTTCGCAGACCGGACGGTAGAAGG
>JGI24721J44947_10012939_pt1 | contig 10224 bp, 8 predicted proteins | sample YelNatPaOPGAMG01_FD_44947 | JGI IMG/M metagenome (IMG submission 44947) | reverse complement strand
TCCTCAGAATGACAGAAAGAAGTAGGATTGTCATTCTGACTCGCCGAAGGCGAGGAAGAATCTATTAAAAATGTGAAATTGTTTTTAGATTCTTCGTCGTCCGCCTTACGGCGGGACTCCTCAGAATGACAGTGGAAAATAATGTAGTCATTCTGAATGAATCGAAGNGGAATGAAGAATCTNTAAGAACATGAAGGAATGTTTTTTTAGATTCTTCGTCGTCTGCCTATCGGCAGGACTCCTCAGAATGACAGGGGAGAAGTGGAATTGTCATTCTGACTCCTAATTTATATTCATTTTACTTAAAAAATATTATGTTTGTGATTATTAAATAAATATCAAACGAAAAATAAATGCAGAATAATCTAAAACCACAACCAACATTTATTTACCGCTGGACAATCTTGCTTTTTATTAGTCTTGCCATGTTTGGCAATTATTATATTTATGATAGTATCAGTCCTCTTGCAGATTTACTTGTTAAACAATTAAAATTTACTGATGCCGATATTGGATTGCTGCAGGGAATTTATAGTTTCCCAAACATTATCATGGTCCTTATTGGTGGTATTATCATTGATAAAATTGGTACAAGAACTTCGGTATTAATTTTTACATGTTTAATAATGATTGGTTCAATAATAACCGCATTGACTGGAAACTTAATGGTAATGGCTACTGGAAGATTAATATTTGGTTTAGGAGCAGAATCAATGATTGTAGCAATTACAACAATAATTGCAAGATGGTTCAAAGGGAAAGAATTATCATTTGCTTTTGGATTAAATTTAACAGTAGCTCGTCTTGGTTCTTTCTTAGCTCTTAATTCACCAACATGGGGAAAAAGTTTATATAATTACTGGCAGTCACCTTTATTAATNACTGTAGGTGCAGGTGTTTTTGCATTAATCACAATTATAATTTATTATTTTCTTGATGTCTTAGGAACAAAAAAATTTACATTACCTGAAGAGGGGACACAGGATAAAGTCGTACTTAAAGAAGTTTTTAATTTCCCAAAATCTTTCTGGTATATNACTGCATTGTGTGTAACTTTTTATTCTGCGATGTTTCCATTTCAAACTTTTGCTATAAAATTTTTTCAGGATGCACATAATACAACACGAGAAGTTGGAGGTAATCTCTCGAGTATGTTGACATTAGCTGCAATGATATTTACTCCACTTTTTGGATTATTAGCCGATAAAATTGGAAAAAGATCTTTATTGATGATGTTCGGTTCTTTACTGATAATTCCTGTATATCTCATGATGGCATATAAAATAGGTAAACCNGATGTAATGACAGAAAGTGATTTTATAAATATAAATTTAGCTTTCTTTGATATTCATGCTTCTATACCAATTTATTTAATGATTCCTATGGCAATTATGGGAATTGCATTTTCACTGGTCCCTGCTGTAATGTGGCCTTCAGTTGCATTGATAGTCGAAAATTCTAANCTGGGAACAGCTTATGGTTTAATGACAATGATTCAAAATATTGGATTATTTTCTTTTAATATTATTATTGGATTTGCAAATGATATTTCAAAAGCAAGCGCGCAAAATCCTTCAGGTTATAATTTGGGAATGTGGATTTTTTCATCACTTGGTTTCTTTGGTTTGCTGTTTGCTTATCTTCTTAGAAAAAGTGAAAGAAGTCTAAATGGTCATGGCCTTGAAAATCGTTCAAACTAATTTCAAATCTTTAATTCTTTTTTTGTAAATTGTAATTAGAAAAAATCTTGAGACAATGCAAAAACTACTGTTTACTTCATTATTATTGATTTTGTTTTATATTGATTTATTCAGCCAAACATTTGGTTTTGGTTGTCTTGGCTTAAGTGGATTTTATGCAGGAATAACTCAACAACAATATGAATCTGCAGGCATAAAAGAATATCTTTTCCCGGAAAGTATTNCCAATCCTAATTTCAATCCTGAATTTGATTTTAAGCAGGCNACAGGTTATCGATTTGGNGCAAATATTTTTCGTGCACGTTTTTCTAAAGCCTTTATAACTGCAAAAGGTTATTATCAATTTCTAAAAGAATCTCATACAAGACAAATTAATGATGAAATTACAGGTGAGAGAAATTATAAATATGAATTATCATGAATCATTGGGGTGTAGGATTGGATTTGGGTTTCCCGATTTTTTCAATTCTTGATATTAAACTTCTGGAAGGCCATGTTACTTTCATGAATCCAGAATTTAATACTGAAATTTTAGATATCAATAATAATATCTTAGAAGAAGATAAAATTGCAACTGATAAAGTGAAAATTGGTTACTTCGTGGGTTCAGGTTTGATTTTTCATCTTATCCCTGATTATGTGAGTATTGAAGCAACAGCAGGTTATTCATTTTTTGTAATTGATAAATTATATGATGACAATAATAATCTGATTATCCCAATTCCATCTTCAAAAAATAATGCAATAAATAAAAGTAAATTTTCAGCAACTGTTCAATTAAATGTTGGATTCCCACTCTAAAATTTTTTTTGCTTTTAATTTTCGACTTTATAAATAGAATCAAGAACTGTCCCATCAACCCATTTAACAATAGCTACAACTTTGTTTTTATTTAATTTTGGTTTTTGCGGTTTGCCTCCACATATTTCATACACTTCTTTTTGAATATCTTTTATTGAACGAATAGGTAGAGAAGATTTTTTTACAGCATTAATTAAATCTTTTCTTTTTGGATTGATTGCAATACCTCTTTCGGTTATTATTACATCAATTAATTCTCCGGGACCGCATAATGTTGTGACTTCATCAACAATAATTGGAATTCTATCTCGAAAAGATGGAACTGCAAGAATTGTGCATTTGGAGAATAAACAATTTTGCCAACCGCCTATTCCATGAAGTAGATATCCATCAGAATGTGTAACAACATTGGCATTAAAATTTATATCGACTTCTGTTGCTCCAAGAATAGCTGCATCAACCATTGAAGCAATGTTTCCTTTGCCGTGATAATTGTAGCTTACAAATGGTGAAGTCATAATATGATTTGGATTTTCCCGCATTGAACGAACACCTTCGAGGTCAAATGTTTGTCCATCTAAAATGTAATCAGTCAAACCTTCTTCGAGCAATTCAACTAAATATTTTGTAGAACCACCACGAACAAATCGAGCTTTTACACCTCTCGATTTCATTTTTTCTTTTAGAAATGGAATAAATGCAAGACTTGTTCCACCAGCACCAGCTTGAAATGAAAACCCTTCTTTAATAATTCCTGCTGCATCCATAAATTCTGCTATATATTCTGCTATTAAAAGTCTATCTGGACTTTTTGTAATTTCAGTAGTTCCACTTACAATTTTTGATGGGTCGCCAAGAGATTCAACTTCAACAACATAATCAACATTATTACCTAAAATTTGCCATGGTATGCATGGGAATGGAACAAGGTTATCGGTAACAACAATTACTTTATCAGCATATTGAGAATCTGCTAAAGCAAAACCCAATCCGCCGCAGGCTGATTTACCATAAACTCCGTTTGCATTTCCAAATGGGTCAGCTGTAGGAGCAGCTATGACTGCAATGTCTATGTGAACTTCACCATCTTGAATTGCTTGATATCTTCCACCATGAGAACGTAACACTCCAATTCCTTTCATCTTGCCTTCACTTACAAATTTTCCAAGAGGACCATTCATGCTTCCTTCAATGTGATGAATTGTTCCGTCTTCAAGATATTGAATTAAGTGTTCATGAATTGGGAATGATGCACTTGGAAACCAGCGTATGTTTTTTATTCCTAATGAGTGAATTACATCAAATAAATAATTTGTAAGTGTGTCTCCATCTCTTAAATGATGATGAGTAGAAATAGTCATCCCATCTTTGATGCCGCATTTTTTCAAAGCATCCTTAAGATTTTTTACAACTTTATTTCCATTTGATGGATAATCAATACAACTTTTAATTGGCGGACTTGCTTTTCTTCCATCTGGTTTATATTTGCCTATTCCTTGAAATGGAATTTGTTTTTGTCCATTAACTTCTGATGGCACTAATCTGTTTGCAGCATTCTTAATTAGTTTCATAGTTTAATTTAAAGATTGTTTATTACTTTTTTAATTAATTTTTTTATAGAAATTAATTTCAGATTTATAATTAATCTTGAATTTCATAAAGATAATTTTTCATTTTTCATCCAACCATCTTCTAATAAACCATTTTTAATTGCAAGTTCGATAATTCTTTGAGCTCGTTTTACTACAGGTGCATCAATCATTTTGCTTCCTATTGTTATTACGCCAGTTCCTTGTTTTTTTGCTTCTTCGAAAGCAAGAATAATTTTTTTTGCTTTTTCAATTTCATTTTGAGTTGGTGCAAATGCTTCGTGAACAATTTTTATTTGTCGTGGATGAATGCAGCCTTTGCCTTCAAAACCAAGAGCTTTTGCTTCAAGAACACTTTGACGCAATCCTTCCATATCATTTACATCAGAAAAAACAGAATCAATTGCTTGAATTCCTGCAGCTTTAGCAGAATTTATTATGGCACTTCTTGCATAAAAACTTTCCTTGCCTTCAATTGTTCTTTCAACGCCAATATCTGCGGTGTAATCTTCCAATCCAATTGTCAAAGCACAAACGAGGTCCGAAGCAGTTGCAATTTCATAAGCTTTAATCACACCAAGAGCACTTTCAATTATTGGCATAAGATAAATTGTATCAAAAATATTTTGTTGAGCTTTAATAATATTGATTTCTTCTTCGACATCTTTGACATTCATTGCAGATTCACATTTTGGAATTAAAATAACATGAACATTATGAGGAACAACAAAATATAAATCATCTAAACCCATTGGCAGCTGATTAATTCGAACCATTCTTTCCGCTCCATAAAAATCAACTGCACGCAGTGCATTTCTAACTAAATATCTTGCAGCAATTTTTTCTTCTGGCGGAACACTGTCTTCAAGGTCAAGAATAATTGCATCGGGTTTATGAAGCCCAGCATTTGGAAAATATTTTGGTTCGTTGCCGGGTAAATAAAGTCTGCTTCTTCGCAGATTGTCTTTTTCTGTTTTGTAAAAATTATTTTTATTCATTGGCAATAAATATTCACGTGGGTCGTCAGGACAAATACTTTTATAAGCAGCTTCGAATCGTGCAGCAATAGTAAAAGGCAGTGCCCCATAATCTTCCAGGTAAATATTTGCATTTTTGATTTCAAAAAATTTGCACATATCAAATATTAATTCATTAATGCTTTTCCCATATAATGAACCAACTTTGCTCTGAACAGAAATTTTTATGCCTCCGGATTTAGTCAATTTAATTTCGAGGTAACAATCGGAACGGATTTTGTCTCCTCGTTTTCCAGCTTTGCCAGATTTGAATTCTGTTTTCATTTTTATAGCAATTTATTTTTGTAAAATTATTTCTTTAGTGACATTTCAATTTAATTATATAAAAGTAATTTAATCAATTTATTTTGCGATATGTGATTACAAGATTAAATTTCCCATAAAATCTCTTGTTAGGTATTCTTCGCAGTTAAAAATCATTTCTTTAATATGAGCTTTTCTTTCCATTGGCATCAAATTATTAGTTAGTGAATTGAATTTATTCTCTAAATCTTGCATTGTCATTGGATTATTGGGATGACCTTTTGGATATTCAAGATATTCCGAATATTCTTTTCCATCTTTAGTTTTAATTACAACTTTAGATGGTTGTTTTTCAGGAAATAATTTTTCGAATTCAGTTGATGCTTCTCCTTTAATTTTATTAATGATATTCCAAATTCTTGTATCTTTTAATTTTTCTTCTGTAAAAGATTGAGTAGTAATTTTTCTATCGACAATTGCAGCTGCAATGCAGTAGGGAAGTGAATGGTCGGCAGTTTCTCTTGTTTGAGGATTATATTTTTCTTTATCGAATAAAATATCACAAACTCTTGCAATAGTATGTATTGTTACCGATTCAATTTCATCATACTGTATATTATTTTTTGTAACAACATTTAATACTGCAGAAATGTGAGTATGTGTTAAAGCTTCTGTTGGAAAAGCTTTCATGCTGCATTCAAGAATTTTAAGATTGCTTCCGAGATTATCAATTAATTTTCCGATATCCCATTTCCATTCACCATATTTTTCTCTTTCAGGAATTTTTATCGGACTTACTTTTTGATTTTCATAATCCCATCCAAATAAACAATCCATTAAACCTTCTTTGCCTTCAAAAATAAATTCTGGTCCAGTAAAACCTTTTTGAGCTAACAATGCTGCCATAACTCCACTTTGAACTGCCAATGGGTCAACGAAATTTTTCATCATCGATAATTTACCTGAAGCTGGAGCGCCAATTGTAAAATTATGTGAACCACTAATTCCAATTGCATTTACCATTTGTTCAACAGATAGACCTAAAATTTTTCCTGCAACAATAGGAGAAACAAATTGAGTTAAAGTTGCATGATGCCATTTTCGTTCACGAATTCCGGGAATAGCAAATTCACAAAGTCGTTGTTCAAATTCATATCCAAGAACAATTGCAGCGATGACATCTTTCATTGATGCATTAACAAGTTCAGCAGTTGCTAAAGCAGCTGGAATTAAATCAGAAGGATGAGATGGATCTTCTTTCCAGTAAATATCATTGAAGTCCAATGAACGAATCATAAGTGAATTAATTAGCGTTGCATTAACTGCTGGAATTTTATCACCAAATGCAATTACAGTTGCTTCATTACTTCCGCCAATATTTTTATAAAAATCTCGAATGATATTTACATCTTTAGTGTAGTAAGCACCAAATGCACAACCAATTGAATCGTATAAAAATTTTTTTGCTGTTTCAATTACATTAACTGGTAAGTCTTTGAAATGCAGATCCACAGCAAATTCAGAGATAACACGAGATATGGACTTTTCCATAGTGTTAATCCTTAATTGTGTTAATGAAAAAATGAGATTGTTACTTACTTATTTTGCCAGTTGGTTTCGTAAATCTTAGGAAAATTGAGGAAAGGGAAGAAGTGTTTAGAAATATTGTAGTTGATTATCATAACAAATTTTGAATTTAACTCCGATTTAAATTATAGTTTTTATGAATTAAATGAAAGTGGGATTGCAAAGATGTGAAATAAATGTAAGATGAAACGACAGCTTCGACATTATGTGAAAAAGTCTAAATTCAAAGATTAAATTTCACCCAGTTCTCAAGTCCATTAGCAACAATTAATTCTTGTGCTGCAGTTCCTATTGGATGGATTAAATATGTTTTGTCGTTTGCTATGATTATTGAATTTTGGAAATTTATTTTTGCTGTTATTCCTGTTTGAATAGTTAATTGATTCTGCCCAAATTGTTTTTTCAAATCATTTACTAATTCTGGACACTCAATTATCAAGAAACCATTATTAATTGCATTTCGTTTGTAAGTCTCGTTAAATGAACCGGCAATTACGAGTTGAATGCCTTTGTATTTTAATGCTGTTGCAGCCTGTTCACGAGAACTTCCCGTTCCAAAATTAAAACCTCCAACAAGAATATCACCTTCTTTAACTATGTTTTTAAAATTCGGGTCATAATTTTCCATAACTACTTTAGCCTGGTCTTCAGGTGTCATATCATCATTATAAGTGTATTTGCCGGGATAAATTCCATCTGTGTTTAAATTATCTTGTGGACAAAATATTAGTTGACCAGTAATCTCAGAAGGGAAGCCATTGATGATTTGAACAGATGTTGTAGAAATATTTCTTTTTGTATTTGTTTTTATTTCGCCAATAATTTTTTGATGAGGTTCATTCCATTCAAAATTGATGTAGCCTGATAAAGCTGAATAAGCAACTACAGCGGGAGATGCAAGATAAGCAAAAGCATTTGGTGAACCCATTCTACCTTTGAAATTTCTATTAGTGGCAGAGATTCCAACTTCACCATCTTCAAGTAAACCAGTGCCTAACCCAATGCATGGACCGCAGCCAGGAGGCAGTGGAATTGCTCCAGCTTCAATTAAAGCTTGCCATTCACCTCTTCTTTCACTTTCTTTTTGCACTTCGCTTGATGCAGCTGCAATATAAAATTTTACATGTTCTGCTACTTTTTTCCCTCTTAAAATTTTTGCAGCCTCAGATAAATCCTCAACACGGGAGTTTACACATGAAACTAAATAAGCTTTGTCTATTTTTATTTTTTGTTTTTTAATTTCAGAAATGGAGGTAATTTTTTTGACAGTGTTTGGTCCCGATACATAAGGTTCAATTGAAGTAAGATCAATAGTTAATTCTTTAGAATAAAATGCATTATCATCTGCAATTAAATTTGGAATTTCTTTTTCGAGTTCTAAAATTCTTTCCTCATTTATTCTTGGATGTTTTCCATTACCATCAGCATCGGATGGAACTCCTTCGAGTCCTCTTTGCTCAATATATTTTGCTCGTTGTTTTAACCACTCAATTGTAACTTCATCAACGGGGAATACACCTGCAAGAGCACCCCATTCAGTTGTCATATTAGCGATTGTAAGGCGTTCGTCAATGCTGAGATACTTTACTCCATCGCCTGTAAATTCAATCGCATGATTTAATACTTCATCATTATTAAAAAATCCGCAAAGAGCAATTATCACATCTTTGCCTGTAACTCCAGTTTGTAATTTTCCTTTTAATTCTACTTTAGCAATTGGAGGAACCTGCCACCATGTTTTACCTGTTGCCCAGATTGCTGCTGCATCAGTTCTTACTATTGGTGTCCCCAAGCATCCAATTCCACCATACATATTNGAATGGCTGTCGGATGCAACTGCCATGGTTCCAGGCCATGCGTAACCTTCTTCAATCATAATTTGATGACCAATTCCACGACCAGCAGGATAGAAATCAGCTCCCATAGATTTTGCAAACTCTTCAATCTTTCTATACTTCTGTAAATTTTTTTCATCNTTGTTTTGAATATCATGGTCAAGTGTAATTACAACTTGTCGTGGATTTGCTAATTTAGTTGCACCAATGCTTTTAAATTTAGGAATCACTGCACCCGTGTTATCGTGAGTCATAACATAAGCTGGACGAATTGTAATATAATCTCCAGAATGCACAATTTGATTTGGCAAAAGATTAACTGCAAAACGCTGAGCAATTTTTTCTATTAATGTTTGAGGCATATAATTTACCTGATTAATTTAGATTAATGTTCTTATAAAAATTAGAACTAAAAAACATAAAAGAGACAGCTTTCATATTCATTTAAATATATCGAATGAAACAAAATCTGCATGATGAACTATGATAGATTCAACTGTTCGTTTTCCTAAATCACCTTCTTTTGAATGTGTTGCAATTATATGCTGAACTTCGTTTGGAATATTAAATCTTGATGCAATTGCTAAACCGCTAAAAGGATGACGAATTAGTTCACCTGCTTTGCTGATTTGTATTTTGCCATTTATTTTTTCATACTCAAATAGTTTTCCAACATCAATTAAAATTGCACCTGCTATTAAATAATCCATGTTTATTTTTAATGAATCACCAAAATTCTTTTTCATAATTTTAGCAATTTCTACTGCAAGCTGAACACATGTTCTTTTGTGATTGATAAAAGAAATTTTACAATCTTTGATTAAAAGTGTAAAAGGAATAATTTCTAAATCTTCTATAGTAAGAGAAGAATTTTCGATTGCATAAGTCCAGCAGTCAATTACTTTTTCTCTTAAAGATTCGTCTTCAATCCAATCAATTTCAGGCCAGAGTTTTTTAATNTTNTCTTTTATCATATTTANGATATTTATTTAGCAATAACAGTTTCTTTTTGATTCTTTCTTAATACTTGATAAGCTTGAACAGCTAAAGTGACAGCAAGAACAAAAAGTAATAGTGAAGCAAAAGATAATACATAATTTTTTGATAAAATATTTGTATAAAAAAGCATCAATAAAGAAGTCAAAGTAACAGAAAACATAAAGAGCATAGGAATCAATGTAAATTTCATATCAAGATTTAAATTAGCTACCCAGACTGTAACAGCTAAAAGTGCAATTGCAGCCAATAGTTGATTTGCACTTCCAAATACAGGCCAGATGGACATTGATTGTCCACTTAAAGTTAATGCGGCTCCGAACAAAACTGTAATAGCTGTTGCTATGTATCTATTTTTTACAAGAATGCTTTGATCTTTTCTGTCTTTAATTTCAAAAAATTCTTGGAATGAATAACGAGCTAATCTTGTAGCTGT
>JGI24721J44947_10012931_pt1 | contig 10227 bp, 7 predicted proteins | sample YelNatPaOPGAMG01_FD_44947 | JGI IMG/M metagenome (IMG submission 44947) | reverse complement strand
AAAACCGTTGATAAGGGAGACGAACACGAACCAGTCTCCGATAAAGCACACAAACGCTGGTGTTCTTGATGCCGGAAACAGACCTAAGCTTGACAGTGAATGCCCGAGTTCGTGGACCTGTTCGCATTCATACCAACAGGGCTTCGACACATCGATAGCCTGGAGATTGTAGAAGCGCGCCGTTCACCGCCTCTGAAAGTGAATATTGTGGCACAGGAGTCTTGGACCTCTGATAGGTGACGGCGATGGGCTTCGTGGCACCTTTTTCTCAGAGCGTGCGCCACGGGTACCTGCAGGAAACGAATCAGCGGAGCTTACAGCGTCAACGACCTAGAGCTTCTCTGGGAATCCGATGTAGATGCTAACGATGAAGCGCACGCTCGTGGTCGGCGGCACGTGTCCGTTTCTGTGGTCGCTGGAACGCAGATCGCAGCTCAGCGCGTGGCGTGCGGTGGTGTGTGTGTGTGGCGCACGAGCGCTCCCCAGCCGGGACGCCAGCTTATTTGTTGAGTGCTTCATTGGCTTCAGTCCGGCAGTGTCTGCGCCCTCTCCAAGCACGATGATCGGTTTCGTATTGCTGCTGTCAGGTCAGTCGAATGCGCAAGTTTCTTCGCGGCTACGGAGATCCCTATGCAAAGGCGACACATGTGCGTGTCTGAGAGAGGATGAATTGGCGCCCGTTGGGAGGGCACGCTCGCCCCGCGGTCANCGCTCAGTTGCTGGACCGTCGAACGTGNGGCTGAGGCGTCAGCGCTGCTGCCACTTGCGTACTGTTAGTGAAGGTGCCACTGGAGGTGGCGGCGGCAGCGGGGGTAGAGGCGGCGGAGGTGGCGGTGGCGGCAGAGGTGGCGACGCCTCCGGAGCTTCGCCTCCACAGCAGCCTGGCTTACTGTTGGCGCTTTTCGAGCGTTACTGCAGGGCTCTCGAACGCCGTCCTATCTTCACAAAGTCGATAACAGCAGCCCTTTTGAATTTTTTCGCTGATCTTACTGCGCAGTACTTTGAAGCGCGCAAGCACCCCTCGGATACCCCGCCGGGGTGGCAGCGTCGGCGCACGTTGTCGTTCGCCATCATTGGCCTGTGCTTTGTTGGGCCTGGGCTCCACGGCTGGTTCTCGTTTTTGGAGAGAGCCTTCCCTCCATCACGGTTGTCACTTGTTGGAAAGTTGCTAATTGATCAGACTTTAGGAGCGGCGGCGTTCAACGGAGTTTTACTGGTCATGTTGTACTGGCTGGAGCACGGTGGCAAGTTCCAGGACGCGTGGCAGTCAATGAAACATCGTTTGCCACCCACAATGATAGGAAACTGGAAAGTATGGCCGGCTGCTCAGCTCGTGAATTTTGCGTTCGTGCCACCAGCATTCAGGGTGCTCTACGTGAATAGCGTATCCTTCTTTTGGACCATCTATTTGTCGGAAATCGCGCACCGCACGATCACGAAGGAAGAAAAAAAGAGCTGAGAATTATGCATTTCGTGGTGCATTTCTCGCAAAAGTCCAAAAACATGGTTGTGATGGGAAACTCGTCGTCGAACAAGGCTAAGGTTTATGGGATTCGATGAGCTCGCGGGGCGCGTCACGTTGGGGCTGCGGACGCGTGCGGGCCGTTCATGACGACGACTATGGTGTGCAACGTCACGATAGTGACAGTTGGTAGATTAGAGACTCCAAACCGAGTACTCATCATGCTAGCATTTGGTGTTTGTCATATCCATGGTAAGGAGTCTGCGTGGACATGTCTGAGGGATTCTGCGCTGCCAAATGCAGCAGCGTGGGCGCTGGAGCGGAGCGTTTTATACAGCGGCGCATCCGCTTGCTATTGATGCTGCCGAGCCGCCCGACTCGAACGCCAACGCTCTCGACATGTCAAATTTGCCTCGATGCTCCATCCGGGCTGCGATAGAATCAGACACTCCCGTGGAAATCGTCCAGATCACAGAAATGATACACCAGCGCGACTCGCGTGAACGCATGAATGAATGTATGTATGCTGCCAGGGTATACGATTCGAACGACGCTTACATGGCAAGCGATTTGCGAACGACAAGAGCGGCGAGGTTTACATTTTTTAGCACGCGCAGTTCGAAGAAGCATTCAGGAAGATCGCACCTGTCCACCGACCGCGCGCACCGTGCGAAACGCATTCCCAGACGCCCAAGCCAGTGCTTGATTTGCTGCTCTCCTCTCTGATTCATGTTGTCCAGATCCAGTGAAAACTTACTGGGGAGGCTCTTCAGTCGGTGATCGCGCGCTCTGTCTAGTGGCTGCGGCGTGACAAGGCGGTTCTGGTGCGACACCTTCATCGACATCATGCAATGCAAATACAGAGCATTCATCCATTTGCAGAAGAATGTCCGGCTTTGATCTAGAGACGGTCGTGCTTGCGGGCGCTGCGACGCATCTTCCGGATTCGTAGCAACGTACCTGCTCCGTCTGTGGAGTTTCCATTCTTGGGATGACTCGTTGAACATAGGTCGAGCTCCGGACACCAGATACCCAAAGCTGCAGCACGCTGTGCCAGAAACAATCGCATCTGCATTGGTCGCCTGAGCACCGAATGCGCTTGCCAGGTGCCTTGCAGTTCCAAAGGGCGTGTGTGCTTGCAACCTCGGCATACTGCCTGGATGCGCTCGAGTCGGTGTGCGCTTCGTCATCAGCGTGCAGCCTGGCGGAGGTTATCGATGCGGATCTGCATGGAGTTCGCGCAATACCTCTCGTATCTGTGCGGATGGCAGCGGAATTCTCAAGCAATCGGGAATACTTCGGCTGTTCTCAAGGCCCGAGGCCCCGGTTCGCCAACCCGGGACTGCAGACTCCAATAGATTGTGGTCTTCGAGTTCCCGAAGAATTGCCTGCAGGGAGTTGGCATTGCTCACGAAAAACTTTGAACGGCAAATGCGGTAAAAATCTGAGAACGAGATGCCTTGTTTCACTCGNTCGCCTCTCGTGCGATCTTCCGCACTGGCGGCAGACTCGAGCTGCATCTGCGCCAGCAACTGAAAAATGCGTCGGGCATTGGGCGTTAATCCAGTAAGAAGCATGATAGCGCCGCGAACGAGCTGCTCCGCCGACAGGGTCTTGGCACTTTCGGCATGGCCTCCGGTCTCCACGACATGGGGCAAATGCGTTGGGCAATGCTGCCAAATCCATTGGAATCGTTCGTAACATGATCCTACAGGCCACAGAAGTGTCACCTCCATTCGATCTATGGAGGCGATTAGATGAACGCGAGGCTGCGAGGCAAGGTTCGCCAGCAACGTCTGTGTCTCGGTGGTGGACAAGGTCTGCCCATCGATGTTGTGGACGACGAGGAAAAGCCTCCGCGGTGCATCCGCCTTGTACAACTCGCCGAGCATTCGCAACTGCGCCGCCAGCGGACGCCCCCGTCTCGCGTGCGGCTCATGCTCGTGCTCGTGCTTCCTAGAGTGAGGCGATAACCGCCGCGCTCCAGCTGCATCGGCAATTTCCTGGACCAGCGCACGCACCTGGACGAATGGATTGAATCCGTTCACAACCAGCACAGCGGAGGCGATGTTCGGTGCATCAACAGCGTTTCTCTTCACCAAGTCAGCTGCGAATGCTTCCAAGACAGCAAATTTGCTTCCTTCGCCATGAAGTAATACCGAAAAGCCGCCAAGTACGAGCAAGTGATACCAGAGATGGAATTTTGCACGCGCCGCTTCGACGGCTGCCGAAATCGACGCTTCCGGACAGGCGCCTCCGCTTGCCGGTGGTTCGTTTTCCGCTCCAGGTGGTTTGCACTGGACAGACGAAACCGGGCGTGCATGGGCCCCTGGGGCGCGCTCGTGCGTCTGGCAACCCAGCAGCCGTGACCTATCGTTCGCATTCGACGAACGCGCTTCCCGAAGGTCCCGAGGTTTCCCCAGTATGCCGCGCTGCGAACGAGCACGCGAACGAGTGGCACGCAACGCTGCCCGAACCGCTGCCGCGGCACCAGCGTCACGACACGCCCGCCTCAGTTGACTTTGTCGCGTTGCGGCCCCTGCAGCAACCTCACCGTCTACGTCGTCACGTCGCATGCCAGGGAAGTGCTTCGCGATGTCGTTCAGTGTCCGTAAAAGTCTAGAGGTTTTGGTGGAATCAGAAACTTTCACCGACAGTGCGTGATGCTTCCACAAACGTGCACCAGAAGAGTTCGTGCACCTAACCAGCGCTCGCGTCCGCGTTGAGTTAAGGAGCGTCTCACGCTGGGTTCAATGGAGTGCAACTGCTGCCGTTCACAACCGCGTTTGACCAGCGGCTGCACGCTCTCGTTTCCAGGTACCTAGAAATGCTTCGACGCAAGTCGCTTTCTCGTAGACAGTGCCTTGGCGTTACCATTTTCCCGCGAAAAATTGGTACACGCATCGCGCTGCGCTGTCGAATCGATGCATGGCGTCGATGGTGGCAGCGCACACCACGGCACGACGATAGGATGTACGAAACGACCAGAATATCCGAGAAGAAGTGCAGGTAATGTAACTTGGAGGTAGCGGGTTTGATGGATACTTTGCCGCGTACTGAGAAAAAAAACACACAAAAAAAGCAGGAAAAGAAAAATGCGCATAATCGGAGAACGCTGGACTAAGTAAACGTTTTGTCAATGAAAAAAAAACACGGAGCGGCCGCTCGGCGCAACCAGTGCGCACCCTGGAGGCGACACGAACGGCACCGGAGGCGCGCCATTGCGATGCTTGCGCTAACGATTGTGCTGCTCAGGAAGGATATACTGGGAGGCACGGCTCATGCTCGGGAAGCGAGCAGATTCGCGAACAGCATGCCAACGTGATCGTTGTCGCAGGGGCTGGGGGCGGGCATCGAAGAGCAGGCGACTATCCGGTCAGCGATGCACCATCGAGTCGTGTGCATGTGAACGATACCGAGTGCTAGAGCCGGTGTATCAACTCGTCACCAGGTCGTTATCTTACCCAGGTATCGTTGGAGTACTTGGGTATCGTCAAAGTTGTGGATGCTGGCATGCTACTCCTGGAGGTCCTTCGTGAATGCATCTGTACTGATCGGTTGCCGCGATGTGGGGGAATTCGCAGCAACGACGCCAACAGAGACGTCGTCGATGTCGGTCGTTTGACGTTTTGCACTTGTCTCGATGCAGAGGATCTGATCGCGTCCGTTTGCTGCTTATCCAAACGTGTGCCTCCAGCTAGCACTGCCTACGAACAAGATGCGGTTCCGCTGATGCGAATGCGCAGCATCCTGACGAGTTCCCGCGGAAGCGCACATACGTCGATTGCTCAGCGCCCTCAAACACGAGATACGAGGATATGGTCGCTATGTGGTTTACGATCTACATGGATGTAATGAGCGTGTGACGATGGTTTGGGAGCGATGCGGGCCTCGTCGATATCACCGCCGAATCTGAAGTATGCGCCGTCGATGTGGCATCGTCGCAGAGAGAACATAGAGCGCAGCGTTTTTCACTGTCAACGGTATGTGAGTGTATCTGACAATGGACCAGCAAATGCGTACTTTGAGCGGGAGTGACCGCCGTGCACCATTGGTGGTGAAGGGAGTCTCGGGCGAGATAGCGGGGACCGCCAGCATCACCTCGTCTTTCTGGAAAACCCCATGAATTCAAAGAAACGAGAATCGACGCGAATGCTCACAATAGCAATCATATCGTTCTGATCGTGCAATTGTTGAAGACGTCAACTGGAAAACTCAGTTTACGTCAGAAAACGGGATCGGATGCGAATCCATACCATATCATCAAGCCGCTGCACTGTTGCGTGTCGAAGACGTGAAACTCGAATCCAAGTGCGCATTCCCTTGAGGCAGTTGCATCGTCGCACCTGGGCCTGGAGCTCCTGGTAAATCTGGGTGTCTTGCAAATGTTCCGCTTCAGGGGCGATGCGCGGCACTACAGGGGAAACACCCAAGGTCAACGGCGGCCTCGCTCAAGCTGGTGACATCCTACTCGAATGTCGATGCGCGAGATCCCAGCTTGCATGCCCTACTGCGGCATCTGCTGCTCAGCCTCTTGTGCGCGTTTTGCATCATCGTGACAGCTATATACTACGATTCACCAGGCTTTGCAGACGTTCCTCGACTGCAGTCACATCCCGCAAATGCAAACGTTCGACATCTTCGGCAGAAAACGCTCCGCTCTCAGAGATTGCGGAAACCAGCTGTCGATACTTTGCGAGCAAAGCAGAGGCAAGCCCGAAGAGCAGCTTCTGCCGCGTAGCGAGGCTTCGAATACGTGTCGCAAGCGGTGGCGGGAACCAGTCCGATACGGGCGCGTCGAAGAGCAACGACTCGAACGCGCGCATGCGCAGTGCAAGCGCTTCGAGGCTGGGCCAGGACGCTTCGCGCTGTTGTCCATGTTCAGTTGCAGCCGAGAATGGATCCCCATAGGAGCCGGCAAGCTTACTGATCTCCAACAGACGACACCGCTGCAGCAAGGAGTCCACTGCTGCAGCAATGTACGCGGCCATGTGCTCCTGGAGCAAGTGCTCGAGGCGCGCGCGTTGCACTTCAGTCCAGAAATGAGCTAAAACGTTGACGATTGCATCCAGGGTATTCCCGACGAAGACCGAACGCCCCAATGGGTCCAAATCTCGAACAGCCAGCACACGCACCAGCGCATCGACGCTCTCAAGAACGACATCTGTCAACTGGGCAGTGTCTACCGACTGTGATGTGCGCGGCAGACCTGGGTCAGCTTGAATCTCGAGACAGGCACGCAAATGCTCTGCCTCATGCAGCAGTAACGGCGGTATTGATAAATCGTGCGGTATGATCAGGTTATTTTGAAGCAACCTCATGAACCGTTCACGCCAACCCGAAACGCAGCGCCCCAGAACCTCACGACGAATCGATGCCAACGCCAGCGGGAGTCCTGCTTCCGTACCCAGAACTCGTTGGAAGAAATGTTCGTAGAGAACCAAGAACTTGTGCACCTCGTGTAATGCTGACAGCGGCAGCGACTCATTCTCAATCCACATCTTCAGACGAGAGCTCATGGCGTCGGCGTAAACATCACTGCTTTGCCGTAGAATCGTCTGCACCAGGTCTGTCGCGCGTGCCGCATTGTGCTCAGCGGCGGCATGTCGTCCAGCGTTGTGNGCATTCTCGTGCGGATGCTGTACGGCGAACGCTCGGAGCCATTGCTCTTTCTCTAGCTCAAGCTGCTGATGCACAATCGCAAACAAATCGTTGATGAGGCGCAATACCTCATCACCGGCGGTAGACCGATCTGCTGCTGGACNCAAGTTCCGAACATGCTCATCCCATTGTCGTTGGAGCTCCCGAAGTAGCACCTGTTGGCGACCCGCGACAATAGGTTGCAGGCAGGACGCTAACAGCGGTAACCAGGCTCGAATCAGGAGCAGAACATGCGATTCCGGTGCTTCGATGGGCAGTTCTGGCTTCGCCCAATCCAAAGCACGCACCCAGGATTGCACTCGATCCCATGCAGACTCGAGAACGATGTGCAGCTCACGTTGAGCATCCTGAATCAACTTCCAAGACCGCATTTCAGCGGGTAACTCCTTGAGGCGAGACTCAATTCGTTGCACACGCCCCAATGCATCCAAGACGGCGACATCGAGGTCGTCTCGACGCAGCTGTGCGGCATCATCCTCGTGAATCGAGAGGGCTCGCAGCAGCACTTCGAGAGTGTGCTGTCGTTTTTGGACTCTATGCAGTGCGCTTTCCATGGACTGGAGGTCATCGGCCCAGCGTTGCATATGCGCATCGCTGCGGAGGTCGCTCAGTCTGCTCCTGTGGGCATACAGCTGCGCTCGACTCTCTTCGATTGTAGGATCAAATGCAAGACTTGGTATACGTTGTTCGCTGGCTTGATGTACTAGTTCCTGCAGCGCTGCGTTCCTTTCTCTTTCAATGACATCCAAGTATTCTAGTGAATGTCTAGTGCAGAATGCTTGTGCCAAGTAAAGCGCCNGTTGGAGGCTGGCATCACGTTCAACGTCCGCGTCCACATCATGTGNAAGCGGCATGACTCCCTGAAATGGCTTCAGGCTCGAGAACCGGCCAAATGAGCAGTCGCACGTGCTATAGTTGCTCAGGTTCCTGGACACCTTCCAGAGGGCGTTCCGAACGACTACGCGCGTTCAAAACACACCCGCGCTGACAACTGACGGACGCGAAACCCCGTGAAGCACCTACCTTCCTTGGCTCCGTTCTTTCGGTTTAGAAAGCGGGTTCTCGCAAAACTGCAGGGTGCTCCGCCAGAATCCGGAGAAGATTCACCTAGTAACACAGCTGAAATGGTGCACGAAGAAACCTGCAGTACAGGCGTAAAGGCAGCCGCAACCGATATGACGAACGATATCCACACCGTATCCTGGTGACACACTGCGACTTGTTGCGAGTTGCGGTCGATGTGGTGACCCCTGCACCATGAGCCAACTTGCCACTGGAACTGAAACCGCCCGCAGGTAGAGCGGATCGTCGCTAGATGCTCTTGCTCGACGTCGATTAGGCGTGAAGACCTGGCGACTCTTCCCGATGGTCCACGCCAACGGAGTCGTGAGCTGCACGAGTGCTGCTGAACAGGAGCGTTCAAATAGCGATGCCGCGCCCAGTATATGCCTTGCGTTGTCTTATCTTCGTGTCGGAGAACAGGCAGTTGTACAATCGGGAAATGCAGCGCGTTCAGGTAGAGCGTCTTGCTGCTCGCGCTATGTATCGACTTGGATGACCATGCGAAGCCGCCTCTGCATACACCATCATATCAACCTTAACCGGTACGCGCTTGTCTGGATGCCATGGAAAAGGCCCAGCTACCGAACTCGAGAATGGACCCTGGATTGTGTGTCTCTAACTGATGCATCCAACAGCAGCGTTCGCGGCTTTCTCTGCAACCGCTTCCTCTCTTTCTCGCTTACCGCTTGCGCTGAATACGGAGCTCCATCTTGTCCGTGCATCTTCGTTATAAGCAGTCGATGGATGTTGATCTTTGTGTTCAAGTCCTGATTTTGCTGCTTTCGGTAGTTGCCAATGCATTCCATGTGTGAACGGAGGTTGCGATGTTCATCTTGTTTGTGCACAGCCTGGTTGCGCGCTTTGCAAATGTTCTATTTGGCNGTGGTCAGGTGTTCCTATATGTTCACCATGTATGCGTATCCTCGGCGCGTCGTCTTGTGGAAGGTGTTCCTATATGCTCACCGTGTATGGATATCCTCGGCGCGTCGTCTTGTGGCGCGTCNACGCGTGTATCATCGCTTGGTATACGCTCTTGACGAGTACGGAAAGCTGCTGTCGATGGNCTCTTATGCTTACGCTTCTGTGTGATTCCGTCGGCAGCGACTCTGCTCGTTGCACACACAAGCGCACGCTGTCCTAGTCGATTGGGAATTTGCGGAACGCGATGCTGTCCACAATGAGACAAGAACCGGAACGAATATCCAGGATGCAGGAGAAGCTGAGCACTGCCGATCCGTCTACGCTCCATTCTTGAAAAGCGTTGACACACGAAACACTGGAAGAGATCGCTGCGATGAATCAGACTCCAGTCGAAGATGCTTTCTCATTCAAACAGAAGGGATGGGTGCGTCTAGTCGCATATCCCTTGAGAGGGATTTGCTGCGGTGGAATGCGGTTTTTTGTTAACGGCCATGAAAAGAATAAAAAATTCGTCGTTCCAACGGTATCGCTCATTTTTTGGTATGAGAAGTTTGGTGCGCATTTAGCATGAGCTTTTGCACTGGCCATCAAGCGACGACTTCGAGTTCCTGTCCCCGTCAATCCAGCAGCGTGAATTGCTGCGCCCACATGCTGCCTTGGTACAGAGAGAACCCAAGCTTAAAGAATGCGTAATCGAACACGCTTCAGGCATGGAAAGGAGAATACTTGACGCTCGTGCGAATGAGTGTGTTCATGATTCCGGTTCTGACACGATGCCGTGCTCGAGAACATCGCGAATTATCTTGACTCCTAAATCGTATTCTATTCCAGCTGAGAAGCGTCAAAAGAGTCACTCCGAACAGACTTCAGAGCATCCGAAACCTACGTATGCGTTCGTTAACTACTATCCGTACTCCGCCGATGTCCAGATTGTGTATCAGAAAAGTTTTGGGAAACATCGCAAGGCAGGTACACAGCGCGTCCTCCAATGTTTTGTATTCAAGAGGTACGTGTAATCTGTCCATATATTCTAATATTGTGTATAAAGGAACAGACCCTGACATACAGTCTGGAGAATTTGTCCGTATTAGTTNCAAAATATACATCTATGTATCATGACA